>OQVN01000388.1_pt1 | contig 16999 bp, 16 predicted proteins | sample 1691621 | NCBI WGS metagenome assembly OQVN01 (sample SAMN03418278, study PRJEB22391) | human gut metagenome | biome: human-gut; feature: organic feature; material: feces | host: Homo sapiens | place: Tanzania | collected 2013-01 | reverse complement strand
TATAAAATTTGTATAATAACATAAAACAAAATCCCTACTCTTTCGAGTAGGGATAATTTATTTTTATAGTAGAAAAGTAATTTTAAATTACTTTACGTGCCATAGATCCTTAGCATATTCTAGGATTGTTCTGTCAGATGAGAACATGCCGGCATTAGCAATGTTGATTAAGCACTTCTTACCGAATGCTGTTCTATCCTGATAATCCTTGTTACCCTTAATCTTAGTATCAACATAATCCTGAAGATCAAGTAGTAGGAAGTAATGGTCTGGGTCATGCCAAGCAGTACCATTTAGGATAGCTGTGTATAGTTCAGCAAATGAACCTTCGCCAACTGCACCACCGTCAGAGAATGTACCGTCAACCAAAGTATCAAGAACTGCCTTGATTTCTGGGTTGTTATCATATACTTCTCTTGGGTTGTAAGACTTGTTAGCCTTTAGTTCGTCAATTTCTTCAACTCTTGCACCGAAGATGTATTCATTTTCGATACCTGCCTGCTGAGCGATTTCAACATTAGCACCGTCATAAGTACCAAGTGTAACTGCACCGTTTAGCATAAACTTCATGTTACCTGTACCTGATGCTTCTGTACCTGCAGTAGAAATCTGTTCTGAGAAATCAGCAGCAACAACAATCTTTTCTGCATAAGAAACATTGTAGTTCTGTACAAAGTGAACCTTTAGCTTATCCTTAGTATCAGGGTCGTTGTTAACTAGCTTAGCAACTTCGTTGATGTACTTAATGATAGCCTTAGCTCTAGCATAACCAGGAGCTGCCTTAGCACCAAAGATAAATGCTGTTGGCTGCCAATCCTTTAGTTCGCCCTTCTTTAGCTTGTTATAAATCATAACAATTGAGAATGCGTTTAGTAGCTGTCTCTTATATTCGTGAAGTCTCTTAACCTGAATGTCAAAGATGAATGATGGGTCGATTTCAACACCTTCAGTATCCTTGATGTAGTTAGCAAGCTGAGTCTTCTTTTTCTTCTTAATTGTGTTAAATGCACGAACAGTCTTAGCGTCAATGTTCTTTTCCAGACCCTTAAGAGTTGATAGATCCTTTAACCAACCATCGCCAACTCTTTCTGTGATGAAGTCAGATAGTTCTGGGTTACATAGACCTAACCATCTTCTCTGTGTGATACCGTTAGTCTTGTTCTGGAATCTTTCAGGATATAGTTCATACCATTCCTTTAGAACATCGTCCTTTAGGATTTCTGTATGAATCCAAGCAACACCATTTACATAAGAACCAACATAACAAGCTAGTCTAGCCATATGAACTAGGTCGCCGTCAATGATAGCCATTTTCTTAGCAAACTGTTCATCGCTAACACCCTTAGCGTGCATATCGTTGTATTCGTGAATAGCAATTCTTTCGATAATTGTAAGAATTTCAGGTAGAATTTCTCTAATTAGGTTCTTGTCCCACTTTTCAAGTGCTTCGCCAAGAACTGTGTGGTTTGTATAAGCAAATGTCTTCTGTGCAATATCAAGAGCTTCTTCAAAACCAATACCTTCAAGTGAAAGTAGTCTGATTAGTTCAGGAATAGAAATAACAGGGTGAGTATCGTTTAGCTGAATAGCTGCATGACTTGAGAACTTGCTGAAGTCATTGCCGTACTTAGCCTTATATCTCTTAATAATATCCTGTAGGGAAGCTGAACAGAAGAAATACTGCTGTTTTAGACGAAGTAGCTTACCTTCGTGAGTACCATCGTTTGGATATAGAACAGAAGAAATGTTTTCTGCATCGTTCTTAGCCTTTACAGCTTCATCATAGTGTGATGCGTTAAATGCTAGGAAGTCGAATTCGTCAACTGCTTCTGCCTGCCATAGACGAAGAGTGTTAATGCTCTTTGCACCATAGCCAATAACAGCCATATCATAAGGTACAGCCTTAACTGTCTGATCCTGGAACTTAACTTCAACTGCATCTTCTTCTCTACGGATGCACCATGGATCTTCAAATCTCTGCCAGTTATCAGCAATTTCTACCTGATAACCGTCTTCGATTAACTGCTTAAATAGACCGTACTTATAACGGATACCATAACCGTCTAGTGGAACTTCCTGAGTAGCTGCTGAATCTAGGAAACAAGCTGCTAGTCTACCTAGACCACCGTTACCAAGAGCTGCATCATCAATATCTTCAAATACATTGATGTCAATACCCTTAGACTTTAGTAGCTTCTTAGTTGTGTCAAGAATACCCATGCAGTATAGATTGTTGTACATCATTCTACCCATTAGGAATTCAGCTGAGAAGTAGTATGCTCTTCTCTTAGAAGCTTCCTTCTTCTGACACTTTTCCCAAGTATCAGCGATTTCACCCATCATTGCTTTACCTAGGCAAAGGTGAAGTTCTGCCGGTGTAAGTTCCTTAAGAGTCTTACAGTAGTCGTTTTTTGCTGTTAATTCAAGATTTTCAATAATGCTCATTTTTTAATTTTCCTCCAGTCTTGAACTGTTGATTACCATTTCCTTTAGCTGGTCTGCTAGTTTATCTGTTAGCACACTGCCGTCAATTCTCCAAACCCAGTTACCACCAAGTGTTGATGGAACATTCATTCTTGCCTCTGTACCAAGACCAAGAATATCCTGCATCTGGATAATAGCTGTGTTAGCAACACTTTCGTATGCTGTTCTGATGATACCCCAGTTAAATGCTTCCCATTCAGGCATCTTACAGTATTGTCTAGCAAAAGCAACATCTTCAGGCTTAGCTTTTGCTGCCCAACCCATAAGGGTATCGTTGTCGTGTGTACCAGAATATACAACACAGTTTTCTGTGTAGTTGTGTGGTAAGTAGTCGTTAGCCTCACCACTGTCAAAAGCAAACTCCAATACCTTCATTCCAGGGTAACCGGTTTCTTTTAGAAGTTCCTTTACACTGTCAAAAAGGTCGCCTAAATCTTCAGCAACGATTGGTAGGTCACCCAGCTTTTCCTTCATCATATTGAAGAATTCAATGCCGGGACCGTCATACCAGTCACCACCGATAGCATTTTCGGCCGGATAAGGAATGGCATAATAAGTATCAAAAGCTCTAAAGTGGTCGATTCTTAGAATATCAAAGAGCTTTGATGCAGCAGCAATACGATTGAACCACCATTCATAATCTGTTTCTTTTAGATAATCCCAGTCGTACAATGGATTGCCCCATAGCTGACCTGTTGCAGAGAAATAGTCTGGTGGACATCCAGCTACTCTTACAGGTTGATTGTTTTCGTCAAACCAGAAAATTTCAGGATTTGCCCAAGTATCTGCTGAGTCCATAGCAACATAGATTGGCATATCACCAAGAATCTTGATGCCAAGGTCATTTACATACTTTCTGAATGCTTCCCACTGTTCATAGAATTTGTACTGTAGGAAACTCCAGAAGTCAATTTCATCCTTGAACTTTCTTTCGTATTTTTTAATAGCCTCAGGCTCACGAAGCTTGATTTCTTCGTCCGGCCATTCTGTCCAGGCTTTCATATCAAAGTTTTTCTTAACAGCCATATAAAGGGCATAGTTCTTTAGCCACTTGCTGTTCTTTCTCTTGAAAGCAGTAAAAGGCTTTCTGTCGCAATTCTTCTTGAAATTCTCAAATGCAACTCTTAGCACATCAAATCTGTACCAATAAATAGTAGCATAGTCGATTTCAAATTCTGAGTCGCCCCAGTAACCCTTGTCAATATCTTCTTGAGTAAGTAAACCTTCTTCCTTGAGAGTATCAAGGTCGATCATATATGGATTACCTGCAAAAGTTGAAAAAGACTGATAAGGTGAGTCGCCGTAGCTTGTAGGACCAACAGGAAGAATCTGCCAGATCTTCTGACCTGCTTTCTTCAAAAAGTCTGCAAACTCACGAGCTTCTTTACCTAGTGTACCAATACCGTAAGGAGAAGGTAAACTAGTAATAGGCATTAAAATGCCGGCTTCTCTTGCCATAATGTCAACTCCGTTCGTTAATATTTAGTTGTCTATTTTCCGTTTAATGGAATACCAATATTAAAAATGTTGTGTTTGTTTCGGTTGCCTACACAACTTAGGCAAAAACCAACTTCTAAAATTTTACCATAAATCTTGACAAAAATCAAGTATTTTCTATTCTGCTGAGTTCCTAGTAGCCTTGATTGCAAGTAGCATACATAGGTTTGTAGTCATTGTTCGCACTTCATTTCTAGAATGTGGTGTATAGTGGCAAAGTTCAGCCCTATATATTGTGGTACTTTCTTTTGTTGCAATTCCTATAAAAACTAATCCCACAGGCTTTTTGGCTGTTCCACCGGTAGGTCCGGCAATGCCTGTTGTTGATACCCCTATATCAGATGAAGAAAGTTCCTTAATTCCTTCACACATCTGTGTGGCAGTTTCTTCACTAACTGCACCTACTGTATTTAGTGTTTCGTTACTAACACCTAGTATTTTGTTTTTGATTCTGTTTGCATAGGAACAAACTCCCAGTTCAAAAACATTACTTGCACCACTGACATTTGTAATCCTCTGTGAAATCATACCACCGGTACAACTTTCGGCAGAACTGATTTTCATCTTTCTGTCTGTCAGTTCCTTTACAAGGGTGTTTTCTAAAGTAGCAGTATCTATATCTTTCATTAGGTTATAATAATCTTTGTCTGTGATTAAAGTAGCCATTTTATCACCTCGTTATTATTTTATCAAAAAACCTTATCTATTGCAATTATAGTTGTGTTTTGTTATATTAGTTATAGACTAAAATGACTTTACGGTAATTTTATTTGGGTGAACATTGTTTGCCCTACCTTTTATAATATAGGATACAAGGAGCAAAGCTATGCCACATTTTTTTGTTGATGAAGAAATTGAGTCAAAGGAATATTCACTTTTTGGTGAAGATGGTCGCCATATATCAAAAAGTCTTAGAATGAATAAGGGTGAATCCTTAACCTTGTGTTCGCCAAGTGGTACTGTCCATAATTGTGTAGTTGAAGAAATAAGTGGTGATATGGTAAAGGTAAATGTTCTTTCCAGCAAAATTTCCGAAGCTGAACCTGATGTAAAGGTAACACTTTATCAAGCCCTACCTAAAGGTGACAAAATGGAGCTTATTATTCAAAAGGCAGTTGAAATCGGTGTAAGTGAGATTGTGCCTGTTATTTCTTCAAGATGTGTCAGCAGACCTGACAAAAAGTCATTAAGTAAGAAAACAGTCAGATGGCAGAAAATTGCAAAACAAGCTGCTATGCAAAGTGGCAGAGGAATTGTACCTAAAGTTAGGGAATGTATTTCCTTTAATGATGCAGTAAAAAGTGCTAAAGGAGATAAAGTTATTTTTTATGAACTTGGTGGAGAAAGTGTAAAAACTATTCTAAAGGATAAGCCAAGTGAAATAAGTATGTTTATTGGCAGTGAAGGTGGATTCAGTTCTGAGGAAGTTAACCTTGTTACAGAAAACGGTGGCAGAAAAGCTACCCTAGGTAAAAGAATTTTAAGGGCAGAAACTGCACCTTTAGTTGCATTAACTTTAATTATGTATGAAACAGACAATATGGAATGAGGTAATAAAAATGACAGGGATTATTTGTGCATTAAAAATTGAAGTTGACGGTTTAAAGTCAGCAATGGATAGTAGCGAAGAGAAAACAATCGCAGGTCTTGACTTTATCAGTGGTAAAATCAACGGTAAAGATGTTGTACTTCTTGAATGTGGTATCGGTAAAGTAAATGCTGCTATCGGTACTCAGATTATGATTGACTACTATAAGCCTGATGTAATTATTAATTCAGGTATTGCAGGTAGTTTAAGTAAAGACTTAAAGATTGGCGACATTGTTATTTCTAAGGATTGTGTTGAACATGATATGAACGGTACTGCAACCGGTGATCCTAGAGGCGAAATCTGGTACACTGATGAAAGAAGAATTGACATTCCGTCAGATAAGGCTACATATGAAAAGTTATATGAATGTTGCAAAACTATTGATGACATTAATGTTGTTGTTGGCAGAGTAGCAACAGGTGATATTTTTATTGCTGATGTGGATAAGAGAAAGTATGTTGCAGACAAATTCGGTGCTTTATGTTGTGAAATGGAAGGTGGAGCAGTTGGCCATGTTTGTTACAGAAACAAAGTGCCATATGCAGTTCTTCGTTCAATTAGTGACGATATGAACCACAATGAATTCTTAGATTTTGAGAAGTTTAAGGTTCTTGCTGCTGAACATTCAATTAAAGTTATGAAAGAATTTTTAAAATAATCATTACACTAAGAAAGCCTTACAGAGTTCTGTAAGGCTCTTACTTCAGTATTTATATTTCATTTTTGTTTCTATTATATCTACAGCTTCAAGAACCTTGTTGTATTTTAGGTACTTGATTTTGTAGAATTTTCTTTTGTTTGAATAAACATAAATTCTTAGATGAGCAGTTTTGTAAAAAACCTGGAAAGGACTTTGCCTAATCTGTACATACTGAATTTTGTCATACGGGATGTAAGTTCTTGTAATGTTCAGCTTATCAAAGTAATCAATCTGTACTGCCTTGTCACAAATGGTTATACTACTTTTTGTGTAGGAATAAATTCTGAAAAATAGCCAGTAAACAAATACTCCAAGTATAGCGAATAAAGGAAATCTAACAATTTCTGCAAAATAACCTAGGTAGTGAAGTATTAGCATTACTGCAACAGTACCTAATATACAATAGAAAGGAAACCATAGGTAGGACATAAATTCTGTCTTTTTAGGTTTAACTTTGTAGTTTTCTTCTGTTGGCAGAGTTGTGATTTTGCTGAGAATTTTGTTGATATTTTCTTCTCGGTCAGCAGGTATAAGCAAACTTCTGTCACCTTTTTGTGCACCACTGCCTATTGTTTGAATGTAGGCACTTTTTAGACGAAGAAGTAACATCAGTACACTTTGCTTTATTTGAATTGCATTTAACTTTTCCGTAGTTGTAACAAATTCATATCTGTTCAGTAATCCTCTTGAAATGTGGATTATGTTATTCTTTATCTTTGTTGAGAAAAACGCATTGCTTGAAAGCTGATACACATAGGCAATACCCCAACAAATTATCAGCAATGTTGCAAGACCGGATACAGCAGGAGGTACACCAATCTTAATAATGTAAGAAGAAATATCAAGCCTATTTACAAAATAGTTTTTAAAAATATCCACAACAATATCGGAAGTTTTATATAGGACAGGTGCTATAATAAGCAAACCTGTAAGTGCGTTACTCCATGTTGCAGCCATTAGAATTATTCTAAGGAAACCACCTTTATACTTTAGGTCAACATCTTGTTTGCCGAAAATCTCAGCCTTTAGTGCAAGGTCGTTCTTTTTACTTAGGAAAAGGTTGTAGTCACCTTTAGCAGTATAAGAACCCGGTGTGTTTATAATAACCTTCCTTGCTCTGAAAATTCTGTACATAAATGTCCTTTCAACATAAACAGACTGAATACAGTTGTAGGGAATATCAGCTCTTTTCTTAAAGAAAAATCCTTTCTTTGTATAGACACTTTTCTCTTTCTCTAGGTACATTGTACTTCTGTATTCAAGAATAATATACGCAAATAGAAAAACAACACACAAAGCAGAAATAGAAAAGTTAGTGATAAAAGCAGCAGTTGTTGTTGGCTTATACAAAAAGTTTTGTAGTACAGGAACAACAAGCAAAGGAAATAGCCTTGTTAAATCATATAAAATTGTATAGAAGTGAGCTTTCTTGTATAGCTTTCTGTTCCTAAATTTCACAACTATATCCTTTCTTTATTCTTTGTATGCTCTAAATAATCTTCCTAAGTCGGCATCAACCTGACTGACATAAGCAGTAGCACCTGCAGTATGGAATGCTACAGTATAAACCTTGAAAAGTCTTTGTACCGGTGTTTGGATAAGTTCAACATACTGAATTTTCTTTGCCATTATGTTCATTCTTTTTCTCATCAATATACCTTTGGTTATGGTGATACCGTCTTTCCTTACAACAAGTGTTGTAACATGATAAACAAGAGGTACGGCAATAAGGTATATAATTAAGAATGTTAACAAATCCACTCCGGCAACAATAAAAGCTATTAAAGGTGAAAAAATATATATGCCACCACTAATAAATGCAAAAAGTAAACAAATCATAGCACATCTTGTACGCCAAACTTTCTTTGCATTTTTGGATAATTTTCGTTCCATTAGTTACTCCCAATAAAAAATATATGTATAATCATTATATATAAAATGAAACGACTTGACAAGTTGATATTTTTAAAGTAGAATATTATACAGAAAACCAAGGCTTTTTCTAAATAATTTAATGATACTAAAAGTAATGATCAGGAGAAGTAAGTAGCAAAATCTTTTCAGAGAGTTGTCGGATGGTGCAAGGCAATATGATTGGCTGGTGAAAGTAACCTGTGAACTTAACATTCCAAAGGGAAACTCAGTAGAGTGTTACGGTAGTTCTCCGTTAACAGAACAGCATTCGGTTGTTGCCTGATGTGTAAGGCTTATTTTTATAAGCGAAGTAGAGTGGTACCACGGGGTTTATTAGCTTCGTCTCTTATGAGACGGGGTGTTTTTTTATTTCCGGAACTTTTAGTTATTTTGAAAAATAAAGAGATAGGGGAAAAGAATATGCAATTAACAGGTGCAGAAATTATATGCGAATGTTTACTTGAACAGGGTGTTGACACAGTATTTGGTTATCCCGGTGGTGCAGCACTAAATACATATGATGCTCTTTACAAGTATAGCGACAAAATCACTCATATCCTAACTGCTCATGAACAGGGTGCTGCTCATGCTGCTGACGGTTATGCTCGTTCAACCGGCAAGGTTGGTGTTGTATTTTCAACATCTGGTCCTGGGGCTACTAACCTTGTAACAGGTATTGCAACTGCGAATATCGACTCAATTCCTATGGTTGCTATCTGTGGTAATGTACAGAGAGATTTACTTGGCAGAGATGCTTTTCAGGAAGTTAATATTTCAGAAGTTGTTAAGCCAATTACAAAGGCTTCTTTCCTAGTAATGGAAATGGAGGACTTAGCTCCAACAATCCGTAAGGCTTTTGAAATTGCTCAAAGTGGCAGAAAAGGTCCTGTTCTTATTGATGTACCTAAGGATATTACTGCTATGAAGTTTGAATACACTCCAAAGGAAAAGTTTGTTCCTAATAATGAGTTTAAGGCTCAGGATGATGCAATCAAAGAAACTCAAGAAATTCTAAGAAATGCTAAAAGACCAATGATTTATGCCGGTGGTGGTATTATTTCTGCAAATGCTTGTGATGAATTTGTTAAGTTTGCAGAGAGAATTGACGCTCCTGTATGTTGTTCACTAATGGCACTAGGTTGTATGCCTGCCGACCATCCACTGTTTGTTGGTAATATCGGTATGCATGGTGGTTACGAAACAGGTATGGCAACAGATAATGCTGATGTTATCATTGCTTGTGGTTCCAGATTTTCTGACAGAGTTGCAGGGGATAGAGAGAAGTTTGGTCAACAAGCTACTATTATTCAGCTTGATATTGATGCTCACGAAATTCACAAAAATGTTAAGGTTGACAACTGGGTTATCGGCGATTTAAAGGATACACTTGTTAAGGTTGTTGATGGATTAGAACAGAAGAACAATCCTACTTGGATTGAACAGATTATGGATTGGAAGAAGAAAATCACTATCAGCGATATTAACAAAGAAGGTTACTGCCATCCATATCAGATTCTTGACGAAATAAACAAGATTAAGTCTAGAGAAGACATTGTTGCAACTGATGTTGGTCAGCACCAAATGTGGGTTGCACAGAGAACAGAGTTCTTTGAACCAAGAACATTCCTAACATCAGGTGGTTTAGGTACAATGGGCTTTGGTATGGGTGCTGCTATCGGTGCAAGTATGGGCAATATGGACAAGAGAGTTTTCTTGGTAACAGGTGACGGTTCTTTCCATATGAACATTAATGAACTTGTAACAATGAAGTCATACAACATTCCTGTTGTAGTTGTTGTTATGAACAACTCAGTTCTCGGTATGGTTCGTCAATGGCAAAAGCTATTCTACGGTTGCAGATTCTCAAACACAGACCCACACAGAGCAACTGACTTTGTAAAGGTTGCCCAGGGTTACGGCATTAAGGGCTTAAGAATTACTAAGCCTGAGGAAATTCATGATGTGCTAAAGAAGGCATATGATATGAATGAACCGGTAGTTGTTGATTGTATAATTAGCCCTGATGAAAATGTACTACCAATGATTCCTCCGGGAAAAACAGTAAACGAAATTGTTACTTCAATGGATTAATTAAATATAAATTTATTATTAGCAAAGGTGCTTGTCTTATGATAAGCACCTTTCTGTCATTTTGTCATAAATTAAATTTGTTATTCATATAGAATTAATAGGAATTTATCTTGCTAAAGTTAAAAAGTTGTGATAAAATGAAAGATATACATATAAAAAATTAGATTATTATACCATTTTAAAGGATGTGATTTTCATGGGTAAATATAGCGACCTTACTCCTGAAATTATAGAACTAAGTAAAATTTGTTGCAAAAACAGTCTTATTGACCCTAGCAACTATGATAAGTATGATGTTAAGAGAGGACTTAGAGACTCTAACGGTAAAGGTGTTCTTACAGGTTTAACAGAAATCTCAGAGGTTAATTCTGTTATTGAAGATGAAAACGGAAACAGAACTCCTATTCCCGGTGAACTTTTCTACAGAGGTTATAGCATTGAGGACTTAGTAAATGGCTTTATCCATGATAAGCATTATGGATTTGAAGAAGTTTCTTATTTGCTACTGATGGGGGATTTGCCTAACCAAGAACAGTTTGAAGAATTTAATCAGCTACTTGGTTACTACAGAACTTTGCCTGATACATTTGTTCGTGACATTATTATGAAAGCTCCATCAAGAAATATTATGAATGCTTTGTCTAAGGAAGTACTTACACTTTACAGTTATGACGAAAAAGCAGAGGACACTTCTGTTCCTAATGTACTTCGTCAATGTATTCAGTTAATTGCACTTTTACCTGTACTTGCAGTATATAGCTATCAGGCATTTAACTATTTCCACAACAAGCAGAGTTTGTTTATCCATTCACCACAGCCTCACCTATCTACAGCAGAAAATATTTTGTATATGCTACGACCTGACTGTCAATATACAAAGTTAGAGGCTAAGCTACTTGATATGGCACTTGTTCTTCATGCAGAACATGGTGGTGGTAACAACTCAACCTTCACAACTCATGTTGTAACATCATCAGGTACAGATACATATGCAGCTATTGCAGCAGCACTTTGTTCTCTAAAAGGTCCTAAGCATGGTGGTGCAAATATTAAGGTTGTAAAAATGTTTAACCATATTAAAAAACATGTAACAGACTATAACGATAAAGAACAGATTCGTAACTATCTAATCAAAATTCTTAACAAAGAAGCATTTGATAAGTCAGGTCTTATCTATGGTATGGGTCACGCTATTTATACGATTTCCGATCCAAGAGCAAGAGTGTTTAAGGGCTTTGTTAAGTCACTTTCTGAAGAAAAAGGCAGACAGGCAGAGTATCAGCTATATAATAATGTTGAAGAAATTGCAGCAGAACTGATTATGCAGAGAAGAAAGACAGATAAGAAGATTTCTGCTAATGTTGACTTTTACAGTGGCTTTGTTTACAGTATGCTTGACTTACCAACAAAGTTGTTTACTCCACTTTTCGCTATTGCCAGAGTTAGTGGTTGGTCTGCTCACAGACTGGAAGAACTTGTAAACCCAAGTAAGATTATTCGTCCTGCATATCAGAATGTTCACGATAGACAGAACTATGTTCCTATGGACGAAAGAGATTAAAATACAAATTAATCAATGCATAAAGAAAAGGTGTTGCAAATGCAACACCTTTTTTATGTTTATATTATAAAATTATTTGTTTCTTTTCTTGTAAAGTTCAAGTCCCTCTTTACCGGTAATATGTTCCGGTGTAATCTCAACCATAGCCATTACTTTAATGTCAGAATTAATGTTGAACATTCTGTTTTCTTCTGTGTCTGTTGGATGGAATTTTTTTGCAAAGTCATAAATAACTTTTTTGATTTCTTCTTTATCATCCATAATTTTTGCATTACCGAAAACAACAACACTTTCATAAGCAGTTGTATATTTCTCAGGAATAATCTTGTCTTGAGAAATAACACAGAAACTTACCTTTGAGTTGTTCTTTATACTGTCAAATTTGTGACCTTCACTTGCACTGTGAAAATAAATTTTGCCATTATAAAACATATAGTTAAGTGGTACGGTATATGGATAACCACTATCCCCATTAACTGCTAAAATTCCTGTTTTGCCATTTTCAAGAATAGCAATAGCCTCATTGTCGGGAATTTGTTGCTTTTTTCTTCGCATTTCTCTAAACATAAGAACCTCTATTATTCGTAATTCCTGACTAAGCTGATAACTGTACCCAGCAGTACAACCTCATCAACAATAATCGGTTCAAATAGTTCATTTTCCGGTTGAAGTCTGTAGTGACCGTTTTCCTTATAGAATCTTTTGCAAGTTGCCTCATCTTCAATAAGTGCAATTACAATGTCACCATTATTTGCTACAGGTGTTCTATGTACAATAACAATGTCACCGTCAAGAATACCGGCATTAATCATAGATTCACCGTCAATTCTTAGGGCAAAAAGCTCTCTGCCTCTTTTTAGGTTCTCTGTTACAGGCACATATCCCTCAATATCTTCAACTGCTAAGACCGGTAAACCTGCAGTAACTCTACCCATAATAGGAATTTGGTTTACCTTTTCTTCACCGGCAATTCTAATACTACGGTTAAGACCTTTATCTCTTTCGATTAAACCCTTTTCTTCAAGGGATTTTAGGTGAAGATGTACTGTTGAAGTAGATTTTAGTCCTGTGTGTTCACAAATCTCCCTAACAGATGGCACTCTGCCTTCTTCACTACATTCTTTTATATAGTCAAAAACTTTTTGCTGACTTTTTGTTAGTGGTTTCATAGTAATCACCTCACAACTGTTTTACATATTGTAACATATAATTATAGAAAAATCAAACAAATGTTTGATTAATTCTAGTCAAAGTCCCACTATTTGTACTTATCTCACTTTAGTGCAGTTAAAAATTTATCTTTATTGCTATTTTTTATAGCAATGTAAAAAGAAACATTGCCTTCTTTGTCAAGTATAGGGATAAAAACTCTCCCATCAGGATAAGAAAATTCACTAAAGAAGCTAGGTACAGATTACCTTGACTTATATCTAATTCATCAGCCAATGGGTGACTACTATGGTGCTTATAAAGCTATGGAAGAAATGTATAAAGAGGGTAAGCTAAAGGCTATCGGTGAAAAACAAAGTGAGTTTTCACACAACCAACAAAAACCTTTCAGTTTTCTATAACAACAAAACTGATTTTTGGGTATATAATATAGGCGTACTAAAGAAATGGAGCCGCAACCATTTCAGTACATTGTTCTACCCTCCTCAATGTTAATCCACAAAAAGATTTACATTGTACCCCTCATTTTAATGAAAACAAAGCACCGAGCTATCCACAAGGCTCGGTGCTTTGCTGTGTAATAGAGTATAATTCAGTAGAACAAATTTAGGTAAAATTAAGTTAAAAATATTGTGACTTCTTGACTTTATGCACTTTTGGTGCTAAATTGATATAAGAAAATATTGGAGGTGAAGTTAATGGACAGTTGTGATAGTTTTGGTGGGTGTATTGTTTATGGTGATATGGAAGTTAGAAATGTAGCACTGTCTGTTGATTTCGATAGTTTACTTTAATTTAATATTATTCTGTACCACCGTATTTATCCTAATACTACGCAACGATAATTTGTGAAACTGCTATGGATAGTGGTGGTATTTTTATGCCTATTTTTAGGTAGTAGGAGGTAATATTAATGAATCAAGTAACTAAACCAATGTATTCCGATGAAGTACTAAAGATTTTCAGAAGTAATCTTCCTAAGGAAGAATTAATAGAAAAAATTTCTGATTACCATATGGGTGATATTGCCGATGCATTTGAGAAAATGACACCGGAAGAAAGAAAGTCACTTTACCCTGTGTTAGGTGTTGAAATGGTAGCTGAGATATTCTCTTATATTGAGGACTCAGAAGAATATATCAAAGAAATTAATTCCGATAAAGTAGCTAACTTGATTTCAGAAATGGACTCAGATGACGCTGTTGATATTCTGGAAAAGTTAAGTGATACTGACAGAAAGAGAATTGTTGCTTTACTTGATAATGATGCAAAACAAGATGTTAGTATGATTTTGTCATATGAAGATGATGAAATCGGTAGTGAGATGACAACTAACTATATTGTTGTAAAGAAAAATCTTACTATTAAAGAGGCTACCCATCAGCTAATTACTCAAGCAGGAGAAAATGACAACATTAATACTATATATGTTGTTGATGATAAAGGTGGTTTTTACGGTGCGATTGACTTAAAGGACTTGATTGTTGCAAGGGAATATCAATCCCTTGATGAATTGATTATAAAGTCCTATCCATATGTAAAGGCTAATGAAAAAATAGTTGATTGTATTGAGCAGTTAAAGGACTATGCAGAAGATTCAATTCCTGTACTTGATGACAACAAGCATATCCTAGGTGTAATTACTGCCCATGATATTGTTGAAGTTGTTGATGAAGAACTTGGTGAAGATTATGCAAAGCTAGGTGGTTTGACTGCTGAAGAAGATTTAAACGAAACAACCTTGCAAAGTACAAAGAAAAGATTGCCTTGGCTGATAATCTTGTTATTCTTAGGAATGGGTGTTTCTTCAGTTGTTGGTATGTTTGAAACTGTTGTTGCAGTTATTCCTATTGTAATATGTTTTCAATCACTAATCCTTGATATGGCAGGTAATGTAGGTACACAGTCACTGGCTGTTACAATTCGTGTACTTATGGATGAAAACTTAAAAGCATCTGATAAAGTTAAGCTGATGTTTAAGGAAGTAAGAGTAGGTTTTTCTAATGGTCTTTTACTCGGAACTATGTCATTTATTTTTGTAGGATTGTATATTTTCTTGTTTAAAGGTAATACATTTGGATATTCTTTCTTGGTATCCGGTTGTGTTGGATTTTCACTTTTAGCCTCAATGGTTATTTCAAGTTTGGTAGGTACTTTAGTCCCTATGTTCTTTAGCAAGATTAAGGTTGACCCTGCAGTAGCCTCAGGTCCACTGATTACAACAATAAATGACCTTGTTGCAGTAGTAACTTACTACGGTATGGTATGGATATTCTTAATTGATATTTTTAAGTTAGCATAGTAAATAGATTTTCTCATAGTTTTCACATAGCTGACAGATATATTTCAAATTATTATAACAGTAAAAACAAATTGTAGGGTTATACTATAACTGTACTAAAGAAATGGAGACGCAACCATTTCAGTATATTGTTCTACCCTCCTCAATGTAATCAATAAGATTTACATTGTACCCCTCATTTTTAATGAAAGACACAAAGCACTGAGTTATCCACAAGCTCAGTGCTTTGTTATTTTTACAGAAAGTTTTTCTAATACTTTTCACATAAATTACAAGTATATTTCAATTATTTGTAAAATGAAAAACATATTGACTTTATATACTATAAGCGTACTAAAGAGATACAGAGCTTTAGATACATTGTTTTATCTCCTCAATGTAAAACATTGAAAAACCCCTCATTTTTTCATTAAGTTGAAAACACCGAACATATGGTTCGGTGTTTTGCCTTTTGTAATGTGTTTTTTCTTTTCACACAAAACACATTTATAATTCAACCGTCACTAACAGTAAATACAAAGTGGTGCTTTATACTATAACCAAGTTAGAAAAATATAGAAATTAATTAACTTATTATATAGTAAAAATTGTAAAGGAGATTATTATGGCTTATTTAACAGAGAAGAATATTGAAACTATTGCATATAGTATTGTACAGCAGTATATAAATGTTTATAACAATATATACAGGAATTAAAAATAAAGCAATCATATCATATCTCCTTAACAAGGAAAATTATAGCACACATAATATACATTTACAATTAAATGATGATATAAAATAGATTTATTACTATTTTGTTATTTAATTGATATAAATAATTTATTGTGATACAATAAAGTGAATGTTTATGTATAAGGGGTGATGTAGTGAATAGAAAAATGCTGAAAAAAAACGGTAAAAAGTATTTTAATGCACATTATTGGATATGTGTTGTTGCCTGTTTACTTGCTTCGTTATTTGGTATTGAGTTTGTTGGTTCAACAGATATCGTAAAGGCTTTTACAAATGATACTAGCCAAACAGACATTACAAGTGTTTCACCATTTGTTGCCAATACATATAGCTTAATTGATAACTTTATGGGTGAAGATAAAGAGAAGATAAAAGAATCTGCTACCAAACTTCTGGATGATGAGAAGAATAAAGATGTTACTTACGGTGGACTTGAACTTGGCCGAAAAGACGGTGTCCTTGCTCATGTTGTAAATATGGTTTCATCAGGTTCAATGATTTTAACAATCCTTGTTGCTATTAAGAATGTAGCAGAATCAAGTTACCTTTTAGCTGCAATTCTTGTTGTACTTTCTTTGCTATTAATAATCTTAATTTGGGCAATTATTTTCAATACATTTTCTGTTGCATATAGAAGAATCTTTATGGAAAGCAGAGTATATGAGAAGATGCCTTTCCAAAGATTTTTGTTTATTTATAAGGATAGAAAGTTGTTCAAAATTGCACTTACTGTTGGTTTGAAAGAAGTATTTCAGTTTTTATGGAATTTAACAATAATAGGTGGTATCATAAAAAAATATTCCTATGGATTAGTACCTTATATAGTGGCTGAAAATAAAGATATTTCACCTTTAAAGGCTATTACTTTATCAAGAAAAATGATGAAAGGTCATAAGTGGGAGTTATTTGTTCTTGATATTTCTTTTATAGGTTGGTATATTTTAGATTTCTTT
>OQVN01000386.1_pt1 | contig 17062 bp, 15 predicted proteins | sample 1691621 | NCBI WGS metagenome assembly OQVN01 (sample SAMN03418278, study PRJEB22391) | human gut metagenome | biome: human-gut; feature: organic feature; material: feces | host: Homo sapiens | place: Tanzania | collected 2013-01 | reverse complement strand
TGAAAACTGTTACTCAGATAGGCGAAGAAACTGATAAGGTTTCGACTAAATTAAATGCAGCTTCTACCCTCTATGGTGATGTTGCTGTTGACCAACAGAGACTTCTCGAAAATCTCTATGCTATTTCTAGTCAGACAGGGGAGAGCGTCGAAACGCTCGGACAGTCAATCTATGATGCTTTATCTGCAGGAATCGAGCCGACCGAAGATATGTCAAATGTCCTTCAAATCGTTGGAGAATCTGCAAAGTTGGCAAAAGGTGGTTTTACAGATACAAGTACAGCTTTGTCTGCAACTATCTCTGTTTTAAATGCCTATAAAATGGATGCATCTAAAACGAACGAAGTCCAAAATATGCTATTACAGACACAAAACAAAGGTGTTACAACTGTTGGAGAGTTGGGTTCGGCTTTGGCGAAGGTAACTCCGACTGCGGCAGCTTTTGGCGTTAAATTTGAGGATATAGCAACATCTATTGCCTTGATGACAAAACAGGGAACAAAAACAGAGGTTGCTACAACAGCCCTTGCTCAAGTAATTTCAGAGCTCGGAAAAAGTGGCACAACTGCTAGCAAGAATTTAGAGAAAGCTGCCAAAAAAGCAAAGCTTACAGATACAAGTTTTAAAGGCTTACTCTCTAGTGGAAAATCCCTCGGGGAGATTTTAGAATTAATGTCAGATTATGCAGAGGCTAACGGTCAGAGCATGGTCGATATGTTCTCATCAATCGAGGCAGGTAGAGCAACACTTCAGCTTGTAGGAGAAAATGCATCATCATATACAGAGATTCTTGGCTCAATGCATGATTCTACAGGTTTAGTACAGCAGGCATTTGAAAAGACGGTTAAACCAACTGAACAGTTAGCTGAGGCATTTAATAATCTATTCTCAAATATCGGCATGCAGTTTAAACCTTTGGTTGACACATTAGCCTCGGGACTTGCGTCTGTTATAACAAAAATGACAAAACAGGAGACAACCTCACAAGACCTCTCTACTGCTTTAGACTCCTTAAAAACATCAACAAATGGAGTTAAGCAAGCACAGGAAGATTTAAAGACGGCAACTGATGAAACAACGACAAGCCAGTATAAGCAGTCATTAGCATCTCTCTATGATTCGGTCAATAAAGTTTCAGATGCATATAACAGTGCACAAGAGCAATTAAAGAAATATAGCAAACAAGCTAATAGCGCTTGGACGATTGCAGATGAAGCAGCAAAGAAAAGTGCTGATGCTTTGAAAGAAGCACAAAAATTAAACGAAAAAATTACATTCGAGGACTTGATAAAACAGTGCAAAGAATGGCGAGACGGAGCTGAAGATTTAGCAAATATCTTCCCTTATCTTGCAGAGAATCAAAGAGATATATATGCCGAGAGTGTTCTAGAGTTTGATGATTTATACAAAAATTATGAAGCAAGTAAAAATACTGCCCGAAGTTATTCGAATGCAATAGCCGAGTATGTTAACGAAATGGCTCAACTTGTAAAAGAGGGAGGCTTATCGATCGATATCCTTGCAACAGTAAATACAGACCTTGCGAAAGCTGTAGAAAAGGCTTTAGAGAATACGAAAAATGCTGCAAATACAACAAATGATGCAGTTAATAACACAAGCGATAATGCGAATAATAAAATAAACAAATTTAAGGAAGGTTGGAAGAATTTCTGTAAATATCTAGGATCTAGTGCAGAGGATTTATCAAAATCTCTCGCAACAGGACTCGGCTCATCTTTAGAATCTTTTATTGAAGATTTATTAACGATAGATGAACAAGTTGCAGAAATAGACACAGAATTACAAGATGCATTCAGTAATCAGGAAGACAATGCAAATTCCCTTCTATCAGCTGAACAAAAATTGCAAGATGCCAAAGCTCGAGGAAATGCCTCTGCTATAGCACAAGCACAAGAAGAAGTTGATAGATTAAAGAAACAGCAAGAGGCAATTAAAACAACTATTTCTAGTTTGCAAGACCAAAAGAAGGGAATACAGGACGGCTCTAAGGCTTGGGGCGATTTTGGAAAAACAGCTTTACTTGCTCTTGCCGATGTTCTTGAAGCCCTCGGGGCACAGTTGGCAGCACAGGCAGTTTCTCTGGGTTTTCAGTTTCGTTGGGTTGAGGTTGGTCTTGCAACTGCAGGTTCTATTGCAGCATATGCTGCTGCTGCTGCGATTAAAGCAAATGCACAAAAATTCGCAACCGGTGGAATTGTCCAAGGTTCAAGTCGTCAAGGAGATAATGTACTTGTCAGGGCTAATGCAGGAGAACTTGTACTTAACACAGCACAGCAAGACAATCTTGCCCGATTGATTGAAGCCTCGGCAAATTTGGCACAGGCAACAGGAGAGGGAAGTGGAGCAGTAAATATTAGATTTGAAGGCTCATATTTCTACGGTCTCGACGAGCCTGCAGTCGGCAAAGCTATTTATGACAATATTCAAACTCTCAAATATGAAGGAGTTATTTAAAACACATGGCTAATGAATTACAAGTATATATCAAAGAATTGGGAGATGCATCTTGGACAGATATAACATCAAGAGTTGTTAGAGCGAATTTTAAAATCAAAGAGGGTTTTGGTTCACTTGGGGGCTCTCTAAACCTTTCAAAATTGGACATTACATATAAAGCATCAGACCTTGCAGTTGCCTCTATTTTTCATACAACAGCAAAGATTATTAGGATTAAAAAGAATGGGGCTGTTGTTTGGGAAGGCTTTACAGAAGGCAGTTCTACTGTAAACTCAACGGATTCTTCTGAATTGGCTTGGGTTAAAGTTACAGCATATCCATATATTCATGCATTAGAAAAGATTGTTGCTCCTGCTGATGAGGTTTTTTATGATATTTTTATATCAAAACAGACTACCGATAAGACATCATTGTTAGAGTGTTTATGGACAAGAATGATAGGAAATGCAGAAAGTCCTTACAGAGAGTTTCTAAAAGATTCTGTTACAATTATCTTTCCAACTATTGAAGTAAAAAGACCGATTGTTGTAATTGAAGAGGGTGATAATTATCTAACAATTTTCAATAAAATCTTAAAGCAATATGGTTTTGTTTTTAATCTTGACGGATTTATTATTCGTTTTGTTCAACCTTTTGCAGACGATTACAGAGAAATAAAGCTGATTCCATTTTCTAAGATTGAAACAAAGCCAACTATAAAAACAGCTCCTTATAAGTCAAGCTCCCGACCAATTATCACTATCTCTAAAATTATCACTAGAGATAATTGTCAGGTTTACTCTTTAGCACAGGAAGGAGAGAATGCTGAGCACGAGTTGTATATCAATTCAACATTCCCAGAAGAGGGCGAATATGAAGACATTAAATACAGCAATCAAAATATAGAGACGGATAACATTTCTTTTTATTATGCAAAGAATCCTTCAATGTCCTATCAAGCAAGATATTCTGATAACTCTGCAGATGCTGTTCTTGCAGAAGAAGTAAAAGAGTTAAATGGCACTGGTGCTAAAGTCAAATTAAGAAATACAAGTACAGTTTTGTCTTGTTATCTTAATCAGCTAAAAATTACCGCCGAGAAAGCTTACTTTTTGGACAAAACAACACAGGTCACTCCTTCTGTATCAACTATCGGAGACAAGAAAGAAGAAACAACAGAATGGCTCTCTACTGAAAACGATGCAAATAATTATATCAATTTTTTACTTGCAGAACAGAAAGCAGAAACCTCATCTTTTATATTTAAATCTGGGCTTTTAGGAAATGAAGTAAGACCGAACAATTTAATTAAAATCGGAGATATTCAAGCCCTTTATCTTGTAAGAAACATCAGCACAGATATAACGAACAATGAAAAAGAATATAGTTGTGTTCTCTTTGAATTGCAGAAAAAGACTACAAAAGTCTATGCAATGAGAGGTTTGAAAAGAGTCGGTGCAAAAGGCAACAAGGGAGATAGAGGAGCAAATGGCTCATCAAATGCTCTCATTACTCTCTACAAGAGGTCTGCAACACAGCCTGAGAGTTATGACGGTGGAGCTTTGACTTATACTTTTGCAACAGACACTCTATCAGGCAATCTCGGTTCTTGGAGCAGAAGCATAACAAGTGGCTCTAATCCTCTCTATGCAATCACTGCTCGAGCATATGGCACAGGAGAGACAGATATAATCGACATCGGAGAATGGTCAACTCCAGCTATTCTATCAGAAAATGGCACTAAAGGAGAGAATGGCTCAACTGTTGCTGTTATCACTCTATATAAGAGAGGAGATTCAGCACCTGCCACTCCTTCTAAGACTGTTTCTTTCTCTTTTCACACTTATACTGTTACAAACTCTGACGGTTGGACTCTCGGCATTCCTTCAGGCTCTGCTCCCTGTTGGTCTATCTATGCAACAGCAGTATCATCTGACGGAGTCTCTGATACAATCGAGCCGAGTGAATGGTCAACTCCGATTAAAGCATTCGAAAATGGCTCAAAAGGAGATAAAGGAGACAAAGGTGACACTGGAACAGCAGGCTCTTATCTATCTTTCTTTGTCTCAAGAATCCTCGTCGATTGCTATGCAGAAGGAGATATCATCGGAGATGAAAAGATTACATTTAATGCTCAATCAGATGGAGAAATTACATTAGAAATCGATTCAACTCCAATTAAGACAGCTACAAGACTATTAGAATACTCTGCTACTCCTGCACAGGTTCTTGGAGATAAGCAATCTGTTTTAGTTGTTGCAAAAACAAGCAAGATTCAGCAGTCATACACTATTTCAAGAGTTATTAGAAAGGGCTCTCTTTCAATTACTGCTGATAAGTCATCAATCCCTTTCTATGCAGATAATGTTCCACATTCTTCAACAGATAAGATTACTCTTTCAATTTCTGCTGTTAACTACAAGAATACTCCTAAGCTATATCTCAATGGAGTTTTACAAACTACAGAGAGCAAGAGCAATTACACTTTTGAGGTCTCACAGTCAGCATTTAAGAATACAGATACAATTGTTGCTAAAATAATTTGTGGGCAAGATATTGATAGTATTGTTCTTTCTAAAGCTCTTGATATTGGCTCTCTTACTCTTACAGCCGACAAGACAAGCTTTGAGTATTATGCAGATAATGTGGCAGTAAATACAAGTGAAAAAGCTACAATTAGCATTGAGCAACAAGGTTATTCAAAGATGCCCGATTTGGTTCTCAACTCTGTAAAAACAACATACACATCAACAGGGAACAAAGGCTCTTATTCTATCCCAGTTACAGCTTTGCAAGATATATTATCTCTTGAAGTAAAGATTGCAAATGAAAAGGAAATGAAGGCTCTGCAGATAATCAAGACTAAGCTGAATCCGAGCATCACTCTACAAGTCTCTACACCTGTTGTTGAATTTTATTATGATAATGTCGCAATTTCAGGCAATGTAACTGTAACGGTTAAATATTCAGGGCTTTTCTATGCTCCTCTCTGTAAGATTGGAACCACACAGGTTGCTTTATCATCAGCAGGAGTGGGCACAATTCCTATTTCATCTTTTAAAGATGTTGATAGCCTCACAGTTGATGCTTATGCTCAAAAGAATTTAGTTTATTCAGTCTCTCAAACTATCACCAAGACTAAGAGACCATTAAATCTATCTCTCGGAGCATCTGCAACACAGTTTAGTTATGACAGTAAAAATGCTGTATCTCCTAGCTCTATCACTCTAACCAACTATACAACCGGATTATCTAATTCTAAGCTTGTTGTTCTCAAAGTTGGTGGCACTGCTAAGACTTGGAGTGACACTAATACATTCTCAATCACTCCCGACATGATAACAGGCAGATATCTAAATGTTGAACTTAGTTATGGCACTGAAAAGACTAGCATGATTATAACTAAGACTTATGACGGAAAAGCAGAGATAATTCAGTATTCCAAAACTAAGAGCTTCAAAATCTATCCTGATGATGAGTACAGCTTTACATATAATGCTTCAGGCTTAACATACAATGGTCAAACATTTGTATGGACTATAACTTGGTCTGAAAATATTCCTGATATATCATCTAATGAGTATCTTTGGAGAAGGTCAAGGAACTCTGAAACAGATGCATGGCAGTATACAAGGTTGACCGGCATTCAGGGAGATAAAGGAGAGCAAGGTGGTGGAGAATATCTTGGGCATTACACAAGTGCACCGACAAAAAAGCCAAATGGAGATGCCTTGGCAAATGGAGACTACTATCTTAATACTGCTACAGTTGGCTCTCCTCTGCCTTATAGATACAAGAATGGTCAATGGGTGCTCATTACAACATCTGACAAAGACTGGTCACAGATTGCATCAGCCACAATGGAAGATGTAAATAACTATGGCGGGGCTCTATTATCGACTTCATCTTATTATGCTTTTTTTCAGCTTTTATCAGCACAGAAGGCTTTCGTCAAATCGCTCGGAGCACAGAATATCACTCTAAATGAGAATGGTCTCATACAGAGCGAAAACTATGAGTCTACCGAGGGTGCAGAGGGCTTTAGAATCAATGCTGACGGTTCTGTCGATTTTTCTACAGGCACTTGGAGAGGAAGCTTTGCAAATGGTCTATCATTTATCCCTGCAACTCATATGATTGCAAAAAGGACTATGACTCACAAGCAAGTTTATCAGGCAATGAAAAAGGCAGGCATAGTATCAGGCATTTACAAAACTGCAGATTTACAAGCCTTTGTCGATACAGGAGCAATTAGTGGGGAAAATGGTGCAAGTGCTCCATATACATCATCAGGAATCAATACCGGTAATGGTTTTGCTTGTTTTGATTATGCCCAGTCAGCATTAACGATGAATATTCCACTCTTCACAACATTCTCGGGCATCTTACCAATTAATCCTGATTTGTATCTAATTTTCCATGGGACAAAGTCGGGCAGTACTGTAACTAAAAATGTTTATCTTGTTACAAAGACTATGCTTGCAACAGCTCAGTTTAATACATCAGAAATCTATGACTTTACTAGTTTAAAGCAATACCCTCAGTCAAGCTTGGAGAACTGTATTACAATTTCTGCAGATGATAAGCCGAAAGTTGTCTTTATCGGTGCTGTTGTAAATGGGAAGCTTATTGCACATGATATAGAAGCTGGCACAGTCGGGCTCTATTCTTTTAATACATCAACAATGACAACAACTAAGGAAGCAACTCTTAGCTTGATATCATCATCTTGGACTATAGAGAGAGGATATGCACCCAGCTATAATTATCATGAGTATTCAGATAGCTCGGGCAAATACTGGGAGACAAGCCTTGTATCAGCCGATTTTAAGAGCTTTGCAATAAGTAAGACTGTTGATTTAAAGACATACAATGTAGTCTCAACTTATACTACTTCATATACTTCTAACCCACCAATTCCTCTTGATGTTGTAAGAGTAGGCTCAAGAATATTTGGTCAAATCTTGGAGCAAACAACTGTATCTAATGCAATTCATAACAATCTTTATTTTGCCGAGTACAACACGACAACAAAAAAATGGGATAGAATCCCTGATTCGTATTCTACTGTTGAAGATTTGGCATCAATAAATATTCCTTCTCTTTTAGTAAAAAATGGAGTAATTTTTGGTTCAAAATCGGGTTATGATTTCTTCTCTTATAATCCGACAACAAGTGTTTTTACAGACTTGTCTAGTATTTTAAAAACAGGCTTACCAACAACTGTTTCCTGTGACAAGAAGATTAAAGAATTAGTTGAGGTTGTTAAGCCTCTAACTTTTGACTATGTAACAAACTATACAAATAATACTGTTAAATATTCAAAAATCAAACATTGGCAGAATCTAAGAGTGACCGGCATTTCATGGAGTACAAAGTTAAATGCTCTAATAATCTCGGCTAATGTGCATGAGAATGACGGCATCTATTCTCCTCTCTTTAATATTGTTTACTCATATGATATTGCGACAGAAAAAACAAAGATGATTAGTCCTATCTTTGCAGCAATTGAGACAGAAAATACAACAGCTGAATTTAATCCGATTAACCCTTATGTTGAGAGTTCTTCAAGTTATGCAATATCGGCAGGCAATTCAGTTCTTGTCTCTGAAATTCCAACAGCAAATGAACTCTCATTTACAGTCAATAATGTAAAGCTTACTGACCTATTTTTATACTACAACGGCGAAAAAACTCTTGATTCTGTGCTATTTCCTACTCCTACATCTGTCCCTCTTGGTATTAAATCTCAGTTTCAGCTGTGGGCAAGCTTAGAAAAAGAGGTCCTTCTATCTAAAGCTGTAGAATATGGAGATAACAGACTCTACAACACAACTGACACAACTCTGACATTCCATTGTGCTGTGCCATTTGCACACGAAACTAAAATGATTATCAGAGAGAAAGCTGATGCTTATGAGATAATCTTGGGCACATATGGATTACTTGGTTATTCATCCGGCATGTTTCCTTCATTTTTTGGACCAAACAATAAGTCTATGATGTCAATATTGAGATTTGAAATCTTTTCATCTGCTGATGCAGAGCCGATACTCACAGTAAAAAAGAACTCTGATGAAGATTTTAATGCAAGTTTTATATGGGATTTTCCAGCTCAACTCACAGTTGCAGAGGATATAAAAACAGTAGTTAAAGCTGATGTTTTTAGGGACAACATAACCATTACAAATAAATCTTAAAGAGAAGAAAGGAGTATAATCTAATTATGGCAGTCGAATTTAAAAATCCAATCACATTAACTAAAGACTCAACTATATATGGGCATCAATCTCTAGATGAAGGAGGCTTTCCTAAAAATGCAGGCAATGCAAAAGTTTCTCAAATTTTAGATTTAGCACAAACACAAACTCTAGAAAATACCCATGTCGGGGGGAGAAATCTAATTAGAGGAACTGCTGACCAAAGAAGTGGAGATTGTGCTGTTCGGTTGTATGCTGATAGTTGGTTTAAAAACGACATAAAATATGGCAATGCTGACACATTCAGATCTACTGGTGCATGGCAGGGCTGTTTCTATGATTTCTACTCTCTTTATAAAAGAGAAAATTTAAAAGTTGGTGACGTTGTTACATTTTCAATTAAAATTCTTGCAAATTTTACACCGAAGACTCATGTTTCTATGCATTTATACAGAATAGGCTCTACTAAAGAAGATAGTAATAACGTAGCTTTGGGTTTTGATGTAAAGACTCTAGTACCAAATGAGTGGACTACTTACTCTGTAACATGGACTATAACTCAAGCCAATCTTGATATAAAAAATGGCAATGATTATGGCTATACTCGAGCCGAGGTTAATTATTATGACCCCGACATTTATGCATCAGAGAAAAAATATCTCTTTGGTGAAGGAAACTATATATATATCGGAGCGATGAAACTCGAAAAAGGCAACATTGCAACAGATTGGACTCCGGCACCCGAGGATGAAATTAAGACTGTATCAACTGAATACTATCTCTCTACATCAGCAACATCTCTCTCCGGTGGCTCATGGTCTGCTACTGCTCCTACATGGGTTAATGGTAAGTATATGTGGATGAGGACTGTGGTAACTAATGGCTATGGAGATAAGACTTATACCCCGAGTGAGAATGGAGCTTGTCTTTCAGGAGCAAAGGGCGACAAAGGAGATAAGGGTGATAAAGGTGATAAAGGAGAAGCTGGAACAACAACATGGGCTGGCATTACCGATAAGCCTTCCTCTTTTCCACCTGCTAGTCACAATCATGATGACAGATATTATACAGAGGCAGAGATAGATACAAAATTGTCGGGCAAGGCTAATGCAAGCCATACTCATGCCATAGCTGATGTGACAAATCTGCAAGCTTCACTAGATTCTAAATCCAACACAGGACATACTCATGACGACCGATATTTCACCGAAACCGAAATCGGAGAATCTGTCGAAACAGACAGCCTTATTGCAGGAGCAATTACACCAAAAACTACATCAGCCAACATCGGCAGTGCGAGCCAGAAGTTCGATCAGGTGTATGCAAAAACTTTAAATGTTGATGAATTTTCTTTTTCGTCAAAAATAGCAAGCCAAAAATCATTGGCTTATTATAATCCGGCAGGAGGCTCTACTGTATATGTCAAAGCAATAACTGTGACAGTAATAAGAGCTTATGTAAACTCGTGTATAACATGGGCTATTACTCAAAGGGGACAAGGGTCATATTATATTGATTTATTTTTGGAAAATCGAAGTGACAAAACAACAAACATAAATTATTTCGGGATTAGACAAAAGTTTCAAAACAGTAGTTCTCTTGTATATGCAGTAGCAAGTGGCTCTAAAGTTGATATCTATATAAAAAAAATTGAAAATTGGGATGGCTTCAATGTCATCAATTGCGAATTCCCCGATGGTTATCTAGGTGACGGAGTTCAAGTAGAGTATCCTAATAATCAGTATGTGACAAGCTTACCAAGTGGGGCTGTGCAAGCATCATGCCCAGCCTACATAACCAAATCAGGGCTCTATGGAGCAGTCTTCAACTAGGAGGGGGTATGGCAAGTGGTGATTTGATAAATTACGCAAACTTTAAAGCTATGCATGGAGAAAGTTGGGATACAAGCACAGAAGGAACTAACAGTAGTAGTGCTCAGACAACTTTTATCTGTGGTCTTTCTTTTGTTACAGGCTTATACATCAATTCAGCATGGGCTTGGGATGGGATAACAGCAAATTGGACTGTATCATACTACAACGGCTCATCTTGGGTTACAGTCTTAAATGAGAACAAATCAACATCCGGCATTAACAATGGCTATTGGACTAGATTTTATCACAATAGGAGCAAGGAAGGCACAAGTAGTGGAGATAAGGCTCATTATCATCTATGGAAAATAACTGCATCTCCAGTATCATCCACAGGTGGGTGGACTAGCAGTTTATCATGTAAGATAGGAGCATGGGTCGGTGGAATTGCTTGCATGACAGAAGCTGAATATAACACTGTATGTAAGGGGAAACTAATGAAAGGATATGAGCCTGCATATTTCACAGGGAGTGAATCAGATTTTCTTTCAAAATATAGTCCTCAAGCAAAGAGAGGAACACTAATATCGGTATCAACAGGAACTTATAAATGGCTAGGAGCAGGAGATTATTAATATGGCTTTACAGATGAATTTACCAAAAGACAAAAACCAAATGTATTTCGATTTTCCAAATGCTTATTGGGTTATTGAAGATTTAAGTTACACAACAAATGCAGTTGTATTTAGACTAAATGTCTATCCGACAAGAGAGAGCAAGCTAATGCAAAATCATGTTTTAGAAAATCCCTCTGTTGGTGTTGGTGGTTGTCTAAATGTTATCTCATCAAGGCTTTACTCATGGCAAGCTGTCACAGAGATTTCAACCATTTTTCCAACAGGCATTCCTCTCTCCGAAGATGAGCAGAAGACAGCGATCTACAACTGGATTAAATCTTATACAGGGCTACCATTTGAGGATGTCCTTGAGGACTAGCTAGAGTTTATGGCACTTCAAGGTATAGAGAGCAGTTTAGAAAGTAAACAAAAGCCCCCTCGGGCATTCAGAGGGAGCAGGGGGTGTAGAGTTAACTACACATTGGTAGAAATTGTTACACAGCTACCAAATTGATTAAAATTATTTTAATCCACAACTTTCGTTGACGTGATTAAATATAAAGCAGAGATTTTGCTCTGTCAATCTCTAATTTAAAAGGGCTGACGATTAAATCAGCCCTAGTTTTTGGTGTCTTTTTCCAAAAGAGACAGATATCAGAGTATTAGCTGTTGTAATTTTACGACATCTGCTTCACTCAAGTTCAAATTTTTATTAATAAATGGAATAGGAATATAAGTCACACCATATTTGTGTGCCGATTCCTTCAATCCATTTAAGAATTTCTCTGCATCTATTTGTCCGTCTTCGCAAATACATCCCATTCTTTTTAAAAAAGGTAAAGCGTCGTGCAAATAAGATTCAAGCAAAGGTCTTTTAGAAAATCCTATAATCCATTTAACCGGAGTTTCGAATCTAGTGACGATTTCTTCCTCTACGAATATTTCGAGTCCGTCTAATATCTGTTCTTCTGATACTGGCATCTTTTACTCCTATTTTAAGTTGTTGAGCCTGCAGTGGGTGCAGTCCAAGAGTTAAATTCTTTCATCGGCTGAGGACAGACATTTGTAATAGGAATAACTGTCTTTGTGAGAGAATTTAAGACTGCAATCTGATTCTGCATCACTGAAATGTTGCTAATAACCTGTGCATTGATTACACCCTGTTCAGCTTTAAATGAGTTGACTGAGCCTTCAAGTGCTCTAATTTTAGAGTCGAGTCTTTCATAGACATCAATCATCTTGGTGTCTGTGTTTTTCTCAGCTCTAAGCAAAGCATTTTCACTCTCAAGAGAGCTGATTTTCTGACCCTGCTCAAATTCGTCCTTGCTGACCCACTGTGGTACTTTCTGACCCTGTGCTCCATATCCATTATTGAAGCCGTTGAAAAACCCTCCGAGTCCATTTCCGAGGACTCCGAGACCCGTGCCGATTGCTCCAAGGGTGACACCGAGATTTCCCTTGCCGTTGCTTGCATAAGTCATTTCTGCCATATATAAGCCTCCTATCTATATAACAGAATTATCTCATGTCCTTAGGCTCTTAATTCTCCTAATTTCCTTATAATTTCTTCCTCAGTTATACTCTTTTTAGGATTAGTAAAACCAATAAAAAAAAGAATCTTTTTTAGTGCAAGTAATTTTTTCTTTTGCAAGCCCCCGACGCTGAGGTTAAGAAAATCGGCAACAAATCTTTCATCTTGCATTCTTGAGTATGAGCGTGCAAGAATTTCTTTTTCTAAATCTGTAAGCATCGCAAGTTCACAGATTTTCCTTAAAGAGTATTCGTCTATACTCTTTAAACTTTTTGTAAGTAAATTTCTTCTTATATCCATATAACTAATTATGGCACCTTGTTATTATAATAACAGTTCAATTTCACTACTAAAAACTTACAAAAAACTTACTTTACGACAAAATGATTAATAAAAAGACAGATTGTTAATTTTCTGAAAGATTGTAAATTTTTCTTTACAACTTGATTTTAATCTTTTATAGTTTTCGACATAAAGAAGTAAATCTTCCTTATAATCCATATTTTGCCTTCCCTGTCCTTGGAATGGGTAGGCTTTTTTTATGCGTAAAAAAAAGCACCTAGCAACACCTCTTTGAAGTTGCCGGTGCTAAATATTTACTCTAGTGAACTTATTTTATCTCTATTATATAGCAGAACTCCGAAATCCACTACAAAAAAAGTCAGAAAAAATTATGGTGCTAAGATTTTTATTAGTTGAAAGGTGTAAAAAAATCACAATGCGAAAAAGAAAAGAAAGAGAGCCATTATCTGATGAACAGAAAGAGAAGAGGAGTGAAGCAATTTCGAGGATTGTTCTTCCCTTGGCTAATGCTACCTTGGCAAGTATTGCTCGAGTTGTGGTGGAACACCTATTCAAAGGAGCATAAAATGACAGAATTAATTTCAACATTAATTCTCTTTGTTGACCAAACATTAATCTATTGGGTTCCATTTTTGGTTGGCGTTGGCTATGCATTAAAACATTGCACAAGGCTATCAAATAATCTTATCCCTCTTGCAGAGATAGGAATCGGAGCAATAATTGGACTTTTGTTTGGTCTCGCAACTTATGCAGATTCAGAACTTGGATTTCTGACAGTGCTAGGATTTGCAGGACAAGGAGCATTGATTGGTATTATAGCAATCGCTCTGTATGACATGATTCATGGAGTTATCAAGCAGAGAGGATTGTGCAAGCTTGAAAAAAAAGAAAAAGCTAAAAAGGAAGGTGAGCTAAAATGAAAAAAATTGATTTTTCAAAAATGAGTACATTTACTTGTAATTTTATCGGTGCAATCATTGCCACAATCGTTGCATTCTTGTGCACATTGCCATGGGGAGTTGGCTATGCTATCGACTGGGTTACAAATCTCATTCTCTATACTGTAATCATTGAGGTTTCTCTCGACTTAGTTATTAAGCTAAAGAATGAAAGAGAGCATCTTTGCTGGCAGTATTATACAGGTCTTGTAGCAATCCTTCTCTCTAACTGGTGTTTCATGGCTACAGCTAAACAGACAGAAAACAAGCCTTTCTTTATTTGGCTATCCGTAACTGCTGCACTTACTGCAGTAACTGGCATTTGGTGGAATAAGGCAGTCAAGGGAGCATACGAAAAGAAGAAAGAAATTACAGAGAACAAGGAGAATTAAAGATGTGGAAAAAATCATTTATCTTTTTGGTGGTCTGTCTCTTGGTAGTATCATCACTTTATTGTTATCCTTCTTGGGTCTATGGAAAAAAGGAAACTCTCCCGAAGGTGGAGATTCCTGCAGAGACCAAGGAAGAGATTCCAGCAGTGGTAACAGAAGAGGAACCAGTGTCAACAGAGGAGCAGGAGACACCCGAGAGCTCTTTGAACTCGGACGAACCATTGCCAAACGAAACATTGAAGGAGCAGGGAGAACAGTTGAAAAACTCTCTGAAAGAGGAGAAGGTATCAACGGCAGTAATCGAACAGGTATCTGAATATATCGAAAATACAAATCTCGGAGTTGATGTTATGACAGAGGCTTATAATTTAGAAGTCGAAAATCATGCAGAAACAGAGAGAGCATTAAAGAAGGCTACGAATGCTTTTCATTTTACTGTTAATCCTTATATATCCTTTGATAAGAGTTTCAAACAGTTAGAAGGATATGGCTTGAATTTGATTGTAGCAAAGAAAGGCTTAGGAATCTCAATTGGAGCATATAAGCCAAGCTTCAGTTTTGAAAATTGGGAAGACACTCTGTTGACCACTGGTTTGTCTTTTACCTTTTAGAAATAATATATAATCTTAAATGTAGATAAAAGATTTGTTTCATTCCTAAAGCAAACTCCTTATTTAAAGATTTTTTGCCTCCGACGTTTTCTTCTTCCTTTGGTTTTCGTCGGGGGCATCTTTTTTTGTGTATAAAATGTGTAAAGACAAAAGCAAGTTTTCTTTTGCTTTCTATAAAAATTAAAAATATATTTTTATTCACAAAAACAATGCTTTTGCTGTTTATAAAAAGGATGGCACAGACTTCACACGGCAATGCCATTGTTAAGATAATTCTATACAATATAAATATTTATAAAAAATCATGCTGTTTATTTGTGTATGCTTTTGTGTATAAAACGCTTGTTTTCTTAAAAAAACAGTCTTAATCTAAAAATATGAAAATCAGTGATAAATTATATAAGTTGCATGTTTTTAAAAATCGCAACATTGAAGCCGTTTTTTCGCACATGCCGTACAAAAGAGTTTCAACAGGGACGAAAAATATAACAGAGGCTGTTCTTTTTTGTGAGAATTTTCTAAAGAATGAAGGAATCCTTGGTGACAAGATTCCTTTATTTTCTGAATTTGCAAAAGATTTTTACATAAGAAGAGATTACGACTCTATCTATGCAAGAGATAAAGCATTCGGCAGAGATAAAAGAGAGAACTGGTATATAGATATGCAGAGGAATCTAGATAAGTATCTAATGCCAAGATTCAAAGACTACCCGATTGATTCTATAAAACCTCTAAATATTGAAACATGGTTAATAGGATTACAGGAAATTGGAGCATGTTCTAAAAGAAAAATTCTCAATACTCTTAGAGTTATCCTTGATGATGCAATAAGAAAAGATTATATAAAAATAAATCCTGCAAGAACTGTAAAGCCTCCAACTGAAAAGAGAGCTCAAAAAGAAAGACGAGCTTTTTCTTTTTATGAATTAGACGAATTATTCCCTAAAGATGCCAACAAAAGAATCAAGATATGGGAAAATTTAATGTATGCAACATATTTTTCAATCATGTATGATACTGGCTTTAGACCTTGCGAAATTTCGGGCTTATTTATTGGCAATGTCTACTCTACACCTCAAGGATTGGCAGTTTATACAACACATACATATAACACAGAATTGGGAAGAATCATTGAAAGGGTAAAAACATCGGGCAAAGGTATGGAATCAAGAGTCGGGCTTTTATCTGATTTAACAAAAAAACTAGTTATTATGTATTTGGACGAAATAAAAGTAAAAGATGAAAGAGAACCTCTCTTTTTAAAAAACAGAGCAAATAAAAACAGTATCTTCACTCCACGGCTTGCAAATAAGAATTTTAAAAGAATATGCAAGAAATATAATATCGAAAATGTCACACAATATGCTCTTCGTCATACTTTTACAACTTACAGACGAGGCAATGTTAACGAAAATGCTCTCGCAATTGCAATGGGACATGCAAACGGTGTTAGAGATGATTATGACCACAGAACAGCCTCTATATTAATTGCACAGCTAGAGCAGGAAAGAGAGAGAATGTTCTCTGAAGAGGCTCAAGATAAAGGGATTGCGCCTCTTTTAGAAAAAAAACATGGATAAAAAAATGAGAGGGTCAATGCCCTCTCTTTCTTATTCTCGGCTCCAAATCATCAAGCCTTTCTTCAATGTCTTGATATCTTCTCTTTGTGCATCTATGTAACGCTGCACCTTTTCAGGCTCATTTGTCCACTCAAGCTCTTTTCTTAAAAGCTGGATATAGTGGCGAGCTTGTATAATTAACTCGCTTGCAACATGTTTATTTACTTTCTTTACTACCATCTTCTTTTCTCTCTCAATGAATTATTTTTCCTGATTCGTCAAAACATCTAACAGAAAGATTTTCTGTTCCTATCTTGTCAAGAATTACCTTGCCGTCTTCAACTTCCACAACAACATAATCCTCGATATAATTGCAAGATTTACCTTCATCAAGAATTTTTCTTGCGAGTGAATTAGCCTGACTAATAGAGAGCCAACCTAAACTCTTTATCTTCTCTGCTCTGTATAGTTTATAAGCTTGTTCAAAAGTCATTCTTCTATCTCCTTACTTATATGTATATAATATTATATATATCAAAAAGAGTCCAGTAATTTGTTATAAAAGAACAAATTATTAAAAAAAATAAGCCATTTTAATTATGGCTTATTCATTTGTTGCTTAATCCAAGCATTAAGGGAGATTC
>OQVN01000385.1_pt1 | contig 17082 bp, 17 predicted proteins | sample 1691621 | NCBI WGS metagenome assembly OQVN01 (sample SAMN03418278, study PRJEB22391) | human gut metagenome | biome: human-gut; feature: organic feature; material: feces | host: Homo sapiens | place: Tanzania | collected 2013-01 | reverse complement strand
TAGTCCTTCGCAGCTGCTTGGCTCCAGCGACATCGCATTTATGATGATTCTTCTGACTTCTTTCACCACGATTTCAAAAAGCGAGATTCCACTTTCCTTCATTCTGATTTTGATTCTTTACATAGGGCGGGAAATTCTTGGCTCCGGCAAAAACGAAAGCATCTCAACCCTGGCGCATATTGCCGGTGGAATCTGCGGAAGCATGTTCGCATTCCTGGCGACTCCCAAGCCAAAGGCAAAAAATGAAAAGCGGGAAAAGCCTGAAAACAAAACCGAACCACAAAAGACTTTTAAAAGCAAAAAACCGACTGCAGATGACGAAGCAACTGTAATCGGTTCTATTGAATTATAGAAAAAAAACTATCGGTTTGTTTATCCCAAGATTGCGCGAACTCTTGTTACTGTGTCGCAAGAAGCCAGTTTCTGGATGATTTCCTCAGGAACGATTCCATCAACATCAATCAGATTGTAGGCAACATCGCCACGCGCCTGGTTTATCATTCCGGCGATATTAAGCTTTGCCTCGCCCAAGATTGTAGCAAACTTAGAAATTGTATCCGGAACATTTTTATGGCTTATGCAAAGTCTAGTTCCGCCAGAAGGAATCGGATTTTCTGTTGTTGTCTTTGGGAAATTAACAGAATTTACGATATTTCCTTTTTCAAGGAAGTCCTTCAGCTCTTCAGCAGCCATGCAAGCACAGTTTTCTTCAGCTTCAGGAGTAGAAGCGCCAAGGTGAGGCATAACAATTATATTCTTCTGGTTCAAAAGTTCTTCCGAAGCAAAATCTGTTACAAGGCAGGCAACTTTTCCGCTCTTCACAGCTTCCAGAATATCAGCGTTGTTAACAAGTCCACCGCGGGCGATATTCAAAATGCGAACTCCATCCTTCATCTGCTTGATTGTAGATGCATTAATCATTCCCTTTGTGTCATTTGTCTGTGGAACGTGAATTGTAATATAATCAGCGTTCTTGTAAATTCCTTCCAAAGTTTCAGAATGTTTTACGTTGTGATCCAAAGACCACGCAGCTTTTACAGAAAGGAACGGATCATAACCGATTACATTCATTCCAAGCTTGATTGCAGTATTCGCAACCATCGCACCGATTGCGCCAAGCCCGATTACACCAAGAGTTTTACCTTTCAATTCAGGACCAACAAACTGAGATTTGCCTTTTTCCGCCAAATCAGGAATTTCATCGCCCTTTCCGGCAAGAGAATTTACCCACTGGTTCGCGTAAAGAACCGGACGGCTGGCAAGCAAAAGCCCAAGAATCACAAGTTCCTTCACCGCATTTGCGTTCGCCCCCGGAGTATTAAACACAACAACGCCCTTTTCGGTCAATTCAGGAATCGGGATATTGTTTGTTCCGGCCCCGGCACGCGCAACAGCCTTTACATTTTCAGAAAGCGCCATCTGGTGCATATCCGCAGAACGAACAAGAATCGCGTCCGGATTATTAATTTCTGAGGCGATTTCGTAGTTGTCGCGGTCAAGAAGATTCAAGCCGCAGGCAGCAATTTTATTTAATGTCTGGATTTTAAAACTCATAATTTTTTCCTTTTTCTGTGGCTTGAACAGCCACGGTGTTTTTTTAAGGGGAAGCCAACCCCTCTCGCACTAATTCTCCGCAGCAAATTTCTTCATGAATTCAACAAGGGCTTTTACGCCGTCCAAACTCATTGCATTGTAAATAGAAGCGCGCATTCCGCCAACAAGCCGGTGTCCTTTCAAATTAACAAGTCCAGCTGCCGCAGCTTCCTTTACAAATTTGCCGTTGATTTCTTTTTCTTTCGCAAGACTTGCCTCGTCAGTTGCTCCAGTGGAATACTTCGTAAGGAACGGAACATTCATCAAAGAGCGGCTTCCAAGTTGAGCTGTCGCATGATAAAAATTGCTTGAATCAAGGAAATTATACAGATAATCAGCCTTTTCCTTGTTGCGTTTCAACATTCCTTGTGCGCCACCGTTTTTTTCAATCCAATGAAGAACTTTTCCCAAAACATAAATTGTGTAGCACGGCGGAGTATTGTACATCGAATCCGCGTCCGCATGAGTCTTGTAAGTCAGCATCGTAGGAGTTCCAGCGCGCGGAGAATCAGTAATCAAATCCTCGCGGATAATGACCAAAGTAACACCAGCCGGCGCAAGATTCTTCTGCGCACCGGCAAAAACCATTCCAAACTTAGAAATATCCAGCGGCTCAGAAAGAACACAAGAAGAAATATCCGCAACCAAAGGAATCTTTCCAGTCTCAGGAATATATTCGTAGTGCGTTCCCATAATCGTGTTGTTAAAGCAAATGTAAACGTAATCGTAGTCGCCCTCAACCTTTTCAACACGCGGAATATAAGAATAACCCTTGTCCTTAGATGATGCGATAATATCAACATCAACGCCCAAATGCTTAGCCTCAGCCGCAGCTTTTTTTGCCCAAACACCAGTCTCTATGTAAGCCGCTTTTCCAGAATGAATTCCTAGATTTTCCGCAACCATCGCAAACTGAGTCGAACCGCCGCCCTGCAGAAACAAAACCTTGTAGTTTTCAGGCACATTCATCAGTTTTCGGACCATAGCCTCCGCATCCTGAATAATCGGTTCAAAAGCCTTGGAACGGTGACTCATTTCCATAACCGACTGACCAGTTCCCTTATAATCAAGCATTTCCGCCGCACATTCAGCCAAAACCTCTTCTGGCAAACAAGAAGGACCAGCACTAAAATTGTAAACTCTAGACATTTATACCTCTCAAAAAAGTCAATGATGAAATTTTAATTTTTCATTTGGAAGTTTCCGCCTACGGCGGTCGGGCTTTCCGGGGTTACGTACGCACTCCGTGCTACCTCCATTGTTTTGGCGGTGATTTCGGCACGCTCAATCACCACCAAAACAACAGCTTCGCTGCCCCTACAATCCCTAACTCTGCAAGCTCGCAGGTAAGAGCCGAACATTGCAAAGCCAACAGTCTCATATTAATTCCCCAAAACAAATTTACCAACCAAATTTAAACAAAAAAAAGACCGATTCCACCAAAAATCCAGCAGAATCAGCCTTTTTACCAGTTTATTGTTAGTCTTTTTACAATAACCCTAAGATGATTGAGCTCGTCGAAACTTTAAGAATTTGTCATTTCGACAGGCTCAATGACCGCCACTTCGTCTAATTAATAACTCCAGTAACCGCAAGCACAGAAATACTTGTGCTGACCGCCGAAAGAATTGTCGTTATAATCGGCGCGTACTGATTAAAATAATACAAACCGCTGTTTGCTTTTGCCTCAATCCGCATTTCCGGCTGAATAAATTCAGATTTCTTGTGTTTTTTTCCATTAACATCAGTAATAACAATCGATTCACCAGAATTTTTTTCCTTTATAAAACCGCCGGCAAGTCCAATGTAATAATCCCACGTTCTGTCCGGAATATACGGATAACGCCCCGGAAGATAAACTGCGCCAGAAACAGAAACAAAAAACTGCTTGAATGGAATCAAAAGCGTGTCGTTGTTTTTCATCTCAATCTTTGCGTAATAAGAAGCGTCATACAAAACCGGCAAAAGATTCAGCTCAATTTTTTCGCCATCCCGGAGTATATAGGCGTGCTCAAGGTCTGAAACTTCTGTAAGAATATCCTTGTTTTTTCTTATAAAAAACGCGTAATCTTCGCCTTCAGAAAAATCAAATGACAATTTTTTTGAAACATTTGAATTCTCAAGTTTTACAGTTTCATCCGCAACACCTTCAGAAATCGCACCTTCAACAAAAATATGCGGGCTCAAATCGCTAAAAGTAGAAATTTTCACAGAATCGTAGCAAAGAAGCTCGTAGTCATTCTCGTAATTTTCTTTGTTCAAATAAATTTTTTCACCGGCAGACTCTTTTTCTGTTATCAGCCTTGAAAGCTCAATCCTGCTCAAATCACTGAACGGAGTAAGACCATCGCCATACAAATCAATCAGAGCCTTTAAATTTTCACCAGCAAGCAACTCGTAATCACCCGGGCGACGAACTGCTCCATCAACAGAAACTTTTCTGTCAATTTTATTTACAATAATTTTATCACCCGGGCGCAAAAACGGATCTTGGGACAAATCACCGTAGCGAATCGCCTTGAACAAATCATAATCCTTGGATTCACCGCTCGCCGACTGCACAGTAATTTTCCTTAACGAAGAATAATCCGTAAAATTATCGCTTATAAAAGAAGAAAGACGCGCCAACGCCCAAATATTTTTTTCAGTGGTTTCAATAACTTCACCGGCAATAGCGACCGTAAAAACCGCAGGCGCAGTCAGAACAAACTGTACGCCGCCCATCGGATAGTTTTTCTGCACAATCTTTGTAACCTGATCCTTTAATTCAAGAAACGTAAGACCATTTGCATTTATAACGCCAAGATTCGCAATCCGCAGTTTATAACTAGAATCAAGCGGAATAGAATAAGTCACCGGGCTTGAACCAACGGAAAAAGCCAATGTGTAAATATCACCGGCGGTAACAGGATAATCCTCGCGCGACATTGCAACCTGCGCGTCAGGAACAGAATTTGAATCCACAGCCCCATCTGTTTTCTTTACACTGGAAAATTTTGTAATATCAATTTTTGTCTTATCAGAAAAATCTTTTTCTGTTTTTCCGGAAGAAGAATTCCCCTGATTTTTAAGCTGATTCAGAATTTGGCTCTGGGTCTGACCAAAAACAACACCTGCACAAAGCAATGTTACCAGACACAATGATAAAAATTTCATACTTCGCTTTAATTTTTTCATCTTAACATCTCTTCTATTATTTTATTTTTTAAGATTCAGCTTTTTGCGCGCCTCAGGATCATTTTTTATGTTGTGCCAGGCATTCAACGCAAAAGCCATAAAGATAGAAATAAATATTGCCGCAAAAGTTATAATAATACAAAGCTTACCACGGCTTGGACTGCTTTTCATATCAGGAATTTCCGGACGTTCAAGAATCTGGAAAACCGGCTGCTCGCTCTGCATTTTTACTTTTAAAAGCTCATACTGGGTTTTCAGCTGCTCGTAAACTTTCTGCTGTGCATTTAGCTCCATCTGAATTCGCGCAATTTCAATAGAAACATTCTGACCGTTCCAAATTGAAACTCCGCTGCTCAGATTTGAACCAAGATTCTGCGCCTGATGTTCAAGCTTTAAGATTTCTTTGTAAGTCGCCTCAACGCTGACCTCAAGATTCTTCTTTTCAATTCTGTTTGTATCAAGACCAAGCTCGTCAAAACGGGTTTGCATCCAGTCAACCGCAAAATTCACAACATTTCTTGCAAAAACCGGGTCAATATCAGTAAAACTTATTGTAAAAACAGAACTGTCCTCATCATAATCAGAAGTAAGAGTCTTTTTCAGCGCCTTGCGGGTGCTTGCAAGCGGAGATTTTTCTATCTTGTAGCGTTCAGTAAGATTAAATTCTTTCGCAACCGCATCAAGATATTCATTTGAAGAACTAAGATAAGTGGCAAGAGAACTTCTTGAAGAACCAGAACCACCAACGCTAATTCCTGCCAATCCAGCCAACGAAGAAAGACTAGAAGACAAACCGCCACCAGAAGATTCCTCTTTTATGAGCATATGAGCCATTGGCGTATATTTATTTGGCAACGGAGATTTTTCCGGCGGCATTTTTATTGATATAATAGAAAAAACAACCGCAAAAACCATTGCAATCGCCGTAACCAAAATTATCATCTTCTTGTAATGAAGCAGAACCGCCACTAAATCCAAAAGCGAAATCTCATCATCATTATTTTCAACATTTTTAGCAGCGACACTTTCCGAATCTTGTAAATTTTCCATTTTTTTAGTATAAATAATAAGAAAGCTTAAATCAAGATATTGAGTTTTATTGGTTTAGAAAAAAATTGAACAAGCCACAGAAAAAGCACGTCAATTTGACTATTCAAAAAAAACTCGATATTTGAACAAAATAAATATTTCATGGAGATAAAGTTTTGGACTCTTCTTTCGCAAAAAAAATAAGCACACTCGCATTGATTTTCAGTATTTTTGCCTGCATAAAACCGCAATCCGCAATTTGTCAAGGGGGGGGGAACAGACAAGGTAGAAAATGAACTTTTTTCTGCAAACGCACAGCTTGCAATGGCAGAAAAAGACTACAAAGTTACCGCCGGCGATGTCTACACGCTCGCTTTTTATCAGAATGGAACTGGAAGTTCCTACACAATAATTGTTGATTCAACATACAAAATCAAAATTGCAAATCTTGGCGCGATAAACTGCGAAAATCTTTCCTTTATTCAACTTAAAAAAAACATAGAAACACTTGTAATGCGAAATTACCCTTTGAGCGTTGTGACTTTTGCAATGCTTCAGCCAAGCGTTTTCAATGTTTTAATAAAAGGCGAAGTTCTTTCCGCGCACACAACAAAAGCATGGGCTTTAACACGACTTTCTGATATTTTGCCAGCCGCGGAGCTTACACAATTTTCTTCAACACGGAATGTAAAAATAAAAAGCGCAAATGGAAAAACAAAAACCTGCGACTTGTTCAAGGCAAAAAGAAACGCTGATTTTTCCGAAAATCCATACTTGCGTCCAGGCGATGAGATTGAATTTTTTAAGACAGACAGAAAAGTCTCTATTTCAGGCTCTGTGGAACGCCCCGAAACTTACGAACTTTTAAAAGATGAAAATCTTTCAGAATTAATCAATGTTTATGCAAAAGGTGCGACAAAAACCGCAAATCTTTTAAAAATTCAACTTTTGCGCTTTGAAAACTCAAGCAATCAAAGCGAGACACACAAGAAAATCATCTATCTTGACAAAGCCGCAATAGAAAAAAATTTTTTGCTGGCAGACATGGATTCAATTTACATTCCAGATCAAAACGAGATTCAATCATTCATTGAAGTAAAAGGCGTAATAAAAAATCCTGCAAATGGCTACTCCGAAACTGATGCCTACAATGCGCGCGCATACAATATATATAGAAGAAAACTTTCATTTTTTGCCACAGAAACCTACGCTTCCCTCCTCAGAAGAAACCGCGACCTTTTCACAGTTTTTTCTGACATTGAAAACACATACATCCAACGCGGAACTGAGCAGATAAAACTGCAAGCCGACAAAATCCTTGATGACTTAAATTTTGAAAACGAGATTTTTGTGCAGAAAGAGGATGAGATAATTGTGCCGTACAAGGCATTGTTTGGGGAGGGGGAGTGAGATGAGAGTGCGAAGGGAATGTGTGGGAGGGTGAAAAAAAAATAAGAAAGGCTTCAGCAACTTAACATTACCGAAGCCTTTGATTATTTCAAAACTACCAGTTTCACTTTCTTACATTTCCATGCAGAAAGTCGTCGTAGCTGATTTCAATTCCCTTGCGGACATCGACTTTTGCCTTCCAGCCGAGGTTGTTCAGGCGGGTTACATCGCAGAGTTTTCTTGGAGTTCCGTTCGGCTTTGAAGAGTCCCATTCAATACGGCAAGTTCTTCCATTCTTTGCGACATCTGAATAAACAACTTCTCGGATTGTCTCGGCAAGTTCCTTGATTGTCAGCTCTTTTCCGGTTCCCACGTTCACGAAGTCTCCGGTCGGAGTTTGCAAATCCTCGGCATTTTTGTTTTCCATAAGGTAGACAACCGCATCCGCCAAGTCGCCTGCAAAAAGGAATTCGCGCAACGGAGAGCCATCGCCCCAAAGATGAACAACATCCTCGCCGCTCGCCTTTGCCTCGTGAAATTTCCTAATCATCGCAGGGAAAACGTGGCTTCCAGCAAGCTCATAATTGTCGCCGATTCCATAAAGATTCGTCGGCATCACAGAAAGGAAGTTTGTTCCGAACTGCTTGTTGTACGCCGTGCAGAGCTTTATCACGCTGATTTTCGCAAGAGCGTAAGTGTCGTTTGTAGGCTCAAGCGGACCTGTCAGAAGCGACTCTTCCTTTATCGGCTGCTCCGCCATTTTAGGATAGATGCAGGTTGAGCCGAGGTTCATCAGCTTTTTTACACCGTTTTTGCGTGCCGCCTCAACAACATTGAAGCCAATCACCATGTTCTGATAGATAAAATCCGCAGGATAAGTTGAATTCGCCCCGATTCCGCCCACATGAGCCGCAGCAAGAAAAACGTACTCCGGTTTTTCTTCCTCAAAGAATCTGTTCACCTCAGCCTGATTCAAAAGGTCAAGCTCGCTGTGAGTTCTTGTAATAATATTTGTGTAGCCGCGTTTCTGCAGTTCACGGAAAATCGCACCACCAACTAAGCCGCGATGACCAGCTACGTAAATTTTTGATGATTTTTGCATTTTTATTAATCCTGATAAGCTTTATTAAAATCCGAACAAAGACTTTTCAAGTTTTGAAGCCCTGATTATAGAATAAAGTGTTCCGATAGGCAGCTGATTATTTCCGTGGCAAGGCACAATTGTTGTTGCGCCAAGTTCCGCATTATGCCACTTCTGATGCGAGCCTTTTTGTCCGATTAATACAAATCCATTGTCCTTCAAGATACGGACAATTTCTTTTGAAGACAGTCTGACCGGCATCTAAATAACCATCTGCAGCACTTTTGATTCGGCAGGCACTTGAAAATCTGACGGTTCAAAGAAAAGTTCCGCAGCTTCCTTGAAATTTTCAGAAGCTTCCTCCAAAGTCGCTCCGCATGAATTTATTCCAGGAAGCTCCGGGCAATATGCCGCCCAAGAATTAACAGCGTCGTCGTATTCCAACACAACCCTTAATGTCATTTTTAGCCTCCTATTTTTCATTAATATTAACATGCGGAAAACGAAATGACAAGAATTACCTTTTGTGCAGAGTCCTTTCCTTTTCAACGTAATCAAGGTCGTGCTGCATCATTATGTGCACAAGCTCCTTGAACGATGTCTTTGTCGGATTCCAGCCGAGGGTTTTCTTTGCCTTTGTCGGGTCGCCAAGAAGTGTTTCAACTTCTGCCGGGCGGAAATATTTGGGGTCAACTTCTATAAGACATTCGCCTGTAGCCTTGTTGTAGCCCTTCTCATTAACACCTTCGCCCTTGAACTCAATCTCGATCCCAGCCTCAGCAAAAGCGCACTTGCAGAATTCGCGGACTGAATGCTGCTCGCCGGTCGCAACAACAAAGTCATCCGGCTTTTCCTGCTGAAGAATCAGCCACATGCATTCAACATAATCCTTTGCGTATCCCCAGTCGCGAAGCGCATTTAGGTTTCCAAGATAAAGACGCTTCTGGTAGCCCTTTGCAATCCGGCTTGCGGCAAGAGTGATTTTTCTTGTTACAAAAGTTTCTCCACGGCGTTCTGACTCATGATTGAAAAGAATTCCGTTCGAGCAGAACATTCCGTAGCTTTCGCGGTAGTTTTTCATAATCCAGAATCCGTACAGCTTAGCAACAGCATACGGCGAGCGCGGATAAAACGGTGTGGTTTCCTTCTGCGGAACTTCCTGAACAAGCCCGAACAGCTCGGATGTAGAAGCCTGATAAATCCTGCAAGTCTTTTCCATTCCGAGGAAGTGAACCGCCTCAAGAATGCGGAGAACGCCTGTCGCGTCAATGTCCGCCGTAAATTCCGGCACCTCAAAAGAAACCTGAACATGGCTTTGTGCCGCAAGATTGTAGATTTCGTCCGGCTTGATTTCGCGAATAAGCCGAATCATGCTCTCGCTGTCTGTAAGGTCGCCGTAATGAAGATAAACCTTGCGGTTCTTGTGCATATCCTCAATCAGGTCATCGATGTAAAGATGTTCAATCCGGCCTGTGTTGAACGATGAGGAACGGCGAATAATTCCGTGCACCTCGTAACCTTTGTCCAAAAGGAATTCCGCAAGAAACGAGCCGTCCTGCCCGGTAATTCCAGTGATAAGTGCTTTTTTCATTTTATTCTCCTATTGAAAAATGAGATGTGTATTAAAAAAAATTAATTAATGACAACAAAGATGACCTGCTGGAAATATGGCAGGTGGATGGGAGAGAAAAAATTATTTTGTAAAAAATTATAAATTAATGTTTATTTTCCAAACAAATCAGAGTGAGAATCTATTGTATTTGTAAAGCAAAGATGAAATTTTATTCTTTCTTTATAAGAAAATCCAATAACATATTTGGTGAAAATATCAAGGGATTCTCTGTATCTGCTTCCAAAAAGTCTTTGTCTCCTGAAAGGATTATATCAGCGTTATTAAATATTGCATCGCTCAAAACTGGAATATCTTTCTTATCTCTTAAAGTTCCAAACTGTTTTTCTGTACTTTTACAGAATTTTATTGGCAATGTATGATACAGTTCATAAACGGTGCTTGCCTTGTCTGGTCACTTTAATTCAAGTTTATCTTTAAATTCCTTGTCAACATATTCAGAAACAAGAAACTCAAATCCATTATCAAAAAACAATTCAAAAAGTTTACCAGCCGTACCGCCAAAAACAAAAGCTGAAATAAGGACATTTGTATCAATAAAAATTTTCACTTCGCCCTGCTCTGTCTGAACTGTCTCATATCCTCAATCATTTCTGATTCAGAGTTCCATCCTTTATCTTCTTCAAAAAGAGATTGAATCTTTTTCAATGTGGCAGAAGGCGATGTTTTTGACAAAACAATGTTATTAGAAAACTGTCCGGGATTAGAAGTATTCTTTCTCAGAAGAAAATCAATGAAATCATTCACTTCTGATTTTAACTCATCTGTCAGAATATTATACTTCTCTAAAATTGCATAAGACATAAAAACCACCTCCTGTAAGACAAGATTACCTAAAAGATAGCACAGAATTTTTGACAAAGCAACGAAATGCCATTCTATTTACCAAACAAATCGGGGTGAGAGCCAGTTTCAACTAATGTTAGAGTAAGAGTGTTTTTTGTCTTTCTATAGCAAAGAAGGCAGTCCGAACGTATATGCAGTTCACGAGTTCCTTTGAGGATTCCAGCAAGCTCATGGTCGTGGTATTTTTGTTCAATAACTGCATCGGTTCTTAGTTTTTCAACAATATCGTGCAGTTCCTGAATCGGCAGACCTCTTTTCTTTGCCAGCTTATATGATTTTTTTAACTGGCTAGTCCAGATTACTTCATAAATCACTTGTCTAAGTCCGCCCACATTTTTTCCATGTCAGTATAGCGAGTTGTTTCTTTTGAATTCTCCAATTTTTTTGCCTCCTCAACAGCTGAAAGCAGTTCCTTGGAATATTCCGGATATTCAACTTTGAACGGAAGCCCATTACGCAAAACAGACTGGCGGAGAAAAAGAGTTATAGCCTGAGACAAAGAAAGCCCCAATCCTTCAAAAAGAGGAATAACCTCAGATTTTAACTGTGAATCAATTCTTATGTTTGTCGCTGTTGTGCTCATATTAAACAAAATAATACAAAAAGTTGCATTTGTAAAGCAAAGATGAAATAAAAATTAACTACTCGCAGCTGAAAGTATGCCCCTGAACTTTCTTAACAAATTCATAGTCGATTATCAAAATGCAGAAATTACAACCCTTCAAATGATTTTATCTATTTCTTCAACTGGCAAACTTTGATTTTGTTTAGAAAAAGAAATACTATCTTTATCCAATCTTTTATAATTATGTAAATCCTTGAGAGTAACTTCATCTTCTGTTACAACTCTAAGATTAGACTCTATGCCTTTTATATCATCAAAAATTTCAAGATAGGCATTTTCAATTCTATCTTTTTCAATATCATCAGAAGCATCCGCAACAATCATTACATTTAATTGATAACATTCTTCTTCTGGTAATTCTCTATCCTCAACTTCAAAAAATATATGAGAAACCTTAGAAGATATTCCTTTTTCAATTAATTTTGGAAATTTTGATTTTGACAAGCGAATATTAAACTCATCAGGAAATGCGGCTCGCGTATATCTATTACCAAGCCATTTCTTTAAAATTTTCTTGTTGTCAGATGTCAATTCAAATAAAACATCAGAAAACTCAAATTCATTAAGAGAATCTTTTTTTACAAAAAATCTGTTATGAATAATAAATTCTAGAATCTGCCCAGCATTTTCAAGATGAAGTTTTCTTGGATTTTTTCCATTTTTACATGACTTTTCGTGTGTAAAATTTCCAATAATAAATTCTAGAAATGGTTCCTCCGTTTTTTCATGAACAATATCACAATCCTGAGTAACAATAACACAAAATGATTCTTCAGACAAAACAACATTTAAGTTCACAGGAGATAAATTCTGCAGTTTTTTCAATATCGAGTTATCAAAAACATCACACTGTCTTAAATCATTGAGTGCCTTCATATCTGCTTATAGATTCCTCTCAAGATTTAGATCTTTATCAGCATCAGAATGAGAAATTTGAAATTCAGAAGCTCTACGACTTTCAATATTTTCTGCACGAGAAACAGACTTATCAAAAGCAATTTGAACAAGTTTTTTAACTGAACCTGTATCAAGACTGTTATTTTCAATAAATAACTGATATAAAGATTTTTCTTCCCCCGAAAGAGGCTTGTCAACAAATCCATGATAAATTGTTTGATTGCCAGAACTATCCAATTCTCTTGCCATAGAATAAAGCTGGTCAACTTTTGCGAAATTCTCTACATCAGGGTCTGAATTGCCATCAAGCCATGCATACAACGCAGGACGAGAAATTCCTGTAATTTTACATAAATGAGATTTACCAAGATTATAGAAAGACAATACCTTTTGAATTTTATCAGCAACAGGAATTGTATCTACCGCAGCTTTATCTTCCATTACATAAATATAAGGAATTGGTCTGTTAAACATAAGTGTTGACACATTTTCAGACATTGGAACTGTAGCTAAACCAATAATAAGAGTAGCTGCCAATGCAGATTTAGATGAGATACTAATCTGATAGTTTGTAGCACCTTGATCAACAGAAACATTAAACAAATCTGTACTTGTTGCGGACATAGTCATCATTTCCATTTTTCTTTTCCCTCTTTGCTGACTACAGACATAAACAAATCATGCGAGTTATCATGCATACCGTAAAACATATTTTCCAGAAAGTTTCTATCATATTTCTCTGGACTATCTGCATTATAAGAATGATCTATATCAATAAGTCCAATAATACAATTTGTTTCTACTTTTCTTTTCATCTTAGGCGGATTAGACATTAAATCAGGTGGCAAGAACAACCCTTTTTCTCCTTGAGTAATTCTAAATACTACAACTCCTTTTTTATCTCTGTAAATATCAACTTCACCTGCCTGGCTTATTGTACAGATTTTCTTTGCAGAACCAAAAATTTCCGCTTGATTTACCTTAAAACCATCACTGATATAAGAATCAATCGAATCATTATCATCGATTGGAATAATACGGTCTACATAGCGCAATCCAAGACGTTGAATAAGTACTGATGATTCAAGATTTGGAACTGATGTTATAACAGCATCACAAATCTGCTGATATTTAGCATAATATTTTTCAAAGATGTCGTAATCGGATGTCTGATACGTAAGTTGCTTTGCATCTAAAACAATGTTTTCATATCCATTAAAAGAACTAAATACCCATTGCTTTGCATTTGCAGAAACCGGTCCATTAGGAGTTATCTTTACTTCAAGACATTGATTTTCTGAAAAACCAGTAAATCCCAAAGCAATAAACTTTTCTTGAATCTGAGGAATATAATCCTTTATATTCATAAATGGCGAAAATCTTATTTGAATTAGCACTAAAGCTAGAGGCTGCTTTGATAGTTTTTCAATTTTTCCCTTTCGTTGCGCCATATCTTACTCCACTTTACACTTTACTTTACATTATATACAACAAGAAGGCAAAATTCAAGGTTACAAAAATTTTATGCATCAATACTATACAATGTTCTTACTCGCAGCTGAAAGTATGCCCCTGCACTTTCTTAACAAACTCGTAGTCAATTGTGCGGTGAAAAGAGTTTCTCTTATTTAATCAGGCCATTGTTGCAAGTAATAAAAATGTTGTTTTTAGTTATTTCATTATGCCAAAGGTGCTTCTGATTGTAAAACTAATGTATCACCCAATCCTATTTTTCCTAAATGATTCACAAAATATTCTGTAACTGTTTCTTTCTGTTCTACTTTTGGACCTAGCACTATTTGCTTTAAAAATTTTTTTTTATTATATCTATTATCCCCTAATACTGTCATATAGTTTTTATAAAGAGAAAAATTATATGAATCATGTATTAATTTCTTATCATTCACTCCATTAATTGAAATCATTCTTAATTCTTTTTCATCAACAAATGCGACATCCTTTACAAGATAGTTAATATTTAATAAAAGATTTTTTGCAATAAAAATTTCTTTTTCATGAAGCTTACTGAATATGTTTTTTAAATTATAAAAAACATACGCAATATTATTTAAATAAGCCTCTTTCAGTTTTTTAGACTTTATCAAGGATGTTTCAGTTTGATTAATCACTGTCCAAGAAAACTTTTTTTTATTCAAATCAATAACAGAACCTGAATAAATATCAAATGGATTAAAAATTAAAATATTTTTATTCTTATCATAATATAAAACAAAATATAAAGATAATTTATCAAATGCAAATTCATTTTCTTTTATCATCTGAAAATTATTATTTCCATCCAAATTTGATATAGTATTACAATCATTAAAAATAAGCTTGCAATTATTTAAGGGAGTTTTTAAATTATCATTGAAAAAATTATCTCTAAATACAAGATTTACTCCAGTTCCCTCCTTCTCTTCATCTTTACCATACAACCTAAACATCGTAAGGGCATCTTCTAATAAAGAAAATGATGTTTGCATTGAACAATATATGGGAGAACTCTTTTTATCTATTTCATGAATAATATTTATATCTTTAATATCTGAAGAAAGAATTTTTAGCAATACTTTACCTTCTTTCAAATCATTAGCAGAATTTAAAGTGTAAAGTCGAAGAGGACTTATATTCTTATCATCCAAAAGAGCTGACAGCGTTCTAGTAGAAGTATAATGAGAAATATATTTTGTTATTGGATTATCTTTTATATATTTTGAATGAAGAAGATATAATAATAAATTTTGATAAAAATAAAGTTCTTTTAATTCATTTGACATTATCATACTAGCATCAAATAATTCGTCTTTATAAGACGAATTATTAACAAATAAATCATGTAAATATGAAATATCAAATACATCTTCACATATTTGTATCATATCAATAAGAGTGATATTGTTTCCTGTCGAAAAAATGGTATTAAATATTTCTTGACTTTCTTTTTGTTTTCCTTTTATAGCGTATAAAAGGGATTTTATAAAAATTAAAGCCGAATCTTTATCTGTATTTTTTAATTTGCTTTTTTTAATACAATCATAGGCAATATCAACATATTTTTTATCCTTATAGCTTAAATTAAAATATAGGGAAATTAGGTCTTTATATATTTCTTCATTTCCATTTATTTCTGATTCAAGTTTTTGAAAATTATCTGGATTGATATAGAATTTTAACAATACCATTATATTTTTTATAGTCGATTTTTCATATTTTTTATTACATTTCAGATTTAAAATTACACAAATTTTCTCAAGGCATGTATAAGATTCTTTGTATAGTCTTGAATCAAAATTAAAATCGAATTCTTTAAGATATGGTTCATAGGACTCTGGAAACCTTGTTTTCATTTCATGAATAAGTTTTGAAAGAGATTTATTAGATTTTTCTTCCTTATATAAGTCAAATAAAATTAAATAAAAGTTAATATTATTTTTAAAAATTTTTATTTTTGTTTCAAAAGCATTTATTCGTTCCTCAAGAATTTTATCAGCATTTTCACAATCTGTAAGAAAAAGAATATCATTGGGAATATTTTGTTTAGCCAGTTTCATAAAATCATATCGAAAGTTCTCATAATTTTTAATTTTATCATTATAACAATTCAAATTCTTTGTAAGATTCATAAGAGAAACAAACATATTTGAATAACATGGAGGATAAACAGGATTTCTTTTTAAAAGTTCTTGATAGAATTCTATAGATGCTTCGTATTTCTTATTACTTAAATTATAATCACCGATAAACCTTTCTACTACAGAATAATTAAACCCAAAATCTAAACTTTCTTTAAGTGATTTATAAAGACTTAAGTTTTCTTCATTTTTTGGCTCTGTTGTATATAAAATATATTTTGTATTATAAGGACATTTTTCTAAAAGCAAATTTCTAATTTTTTTAGCTTCGTCTCTTTGATCTGATATACAATAGGCATTATATAATCTAAATAAAGCAATTGTATTATCTTTGGTATTTATAATTAAATCATTTAGAATTTTAATTGCACAGTCAAAATTTCCTAATTTTACATATACATTAGCAATAAAACAATCAATAGTAGGATCATTTCCAATCTTTCTAACTTTTTCATATAAATCTAGGGCAACAGAATATTTGCACTCATCTTCAAATAACCTTCCATACATTCGTAATGCAATACTATTATTCGGATCTATTTCTAATACTCTTTTATACAATGAGTGTGCCTTTTTCCAGTCATTCATAAAATGTAAAATTCTAGCCTTGCCCCACATTGCAGAAACTTTTTCTTCACTAATTAGCTTGTCATAACATTTTAAAATTTTATCTAAGCAATCAGGCGAAAATGGAGATAATTTTCCACAATATTCATAAAGTACAAGACCTGAAAATTCCATAATTTTATTTACATAATTTACGACATTATCATAATCCTTTTCAAAAAGATAGATACGAATTAAAATTGAATACAAAAATCCTAGATAATAAGGATCATCATCTAGTTGCATTAAATTAAATTCTTCATAAATTAATTTTTTTACCATAGTATAGTTTTCTGATTGTTCAAACTGTGTAATGCATTGTTTTGCAAATCGGCTACGAAACTTTAATACTTCTAATACATTATTTTTTTGTAGATATTCCATTATTCTTTAATTAATTTCAGCTATATGATAAATTTAAGTAACAATGTAATTTTTAATCTGTTACTATTCGCAATAACGATAGACCTTTATCTAAAACAAAAAAACTGAGAAACCTTTCTTAACTTTTTTAAAATCACTGTATACCAATGCTTTTTTAGACCGTTTACTTTCCATGCTAATGAGTCGTTTT
>OQVN01000382.1_pt1 | contig 17093 bp, 12 predicted proteins | sample 1691621 | NCBI WGS metagenome assembly OQVN01 (sample SAMN03418278, study PRJEB22391) | human gut metagenome | biome: human-gut; feature: organic feature; material: feces | host: Homo sapiens | place: Tanzania | collected 2013-01 | reverse complement strand
ATATTTGATGTATTCATAATAATTTACTCCTTTGAGTATATTTAAACACATTTAATCACATTTGACAATATATTCAATTACTTATTTTCTCCTCCTTGCTTTTATTGTAACTATTCATCCCCGCCTCATCAGCTTTTTGGTTCTCAGTGGTTCTGAATAGTTATCTTATATTTATAATGTGAAGAATGAGCCCTCTTCCACATGACAGCCTCTCAAAAATGAGCCTGTATCCATGCGTTTCTTGCCCTGGAGCTGTACCTCTACTAAAGATAATGCTCCTTTTCCTGTCTGTACATACATATCATTTTTACCGATATGATAAATACAGCCCGGCTCGTAATCATCGCTGCCGTCAATCACCTTTGCACTCCACACCTTAAAGGTCTTGCCGTTTAGATGGGTGTATGCACTCGGCCATGGATTGAGTCCTCTTATAAGCCTCTCAAGCTCAACAGCCGGCTTTGTCCAGTCGATAAAGCCAAGCTCCTTGCTGATCATTGATGTATGTGTAGCTTCCTCACTGTTTTGAGGAGTGTACTCTGCAGTGCCATCCTCTATCATATTCATGGTCTCCACACACAGCTTTGCACCCTCTGCCGAGAGCTTTTCAAACAGGCTGCCACCTGTCTCATCAGGTGCGAGCCTGACTGTGCTCTTTGCAATCATATCGCCGGTATCAACGCCCTCATCCATTCTCATGGTAGTGACACCGGTAAACTCGTCACCGTTAATCACAGCCCACTGGATAGGAGCCGCACCTCTGTACTTTGGCAGAAGCGAAGCATGCACATTGATACAGCCGTAGCGTGGCATATCAAGAATACTCTTTGACAGAATCTGTCCAAAAGCAACCACAATTATTATATCTGCATTAAACTTTCTGAGGTACTCTATATTGGCAGTCTCTCTTATTTTAACCGGCTGGAATACCTCAATACCGTGCGAAAGTGCACACTCCTTGACCGGTGTGTACTGCATTGCCTTGCCGCGCCCCTTTGGCTTATCCGGCTGTGTGACAACCAGCGCCACCTCGTGTCCTGCCTCTATAATTGCCTCAAGTGTTCCCACCGAAAAATCCGGTGTTCCCATGAAAATTACTCTCATATTACTGCCTCCCAGATATTTTTCCAAGCTCAGATAACATAACGCTTATCCTTCTTATTACTCCTGTGGATCCTCATATGTCACATCGTGAAGTGCTCCCTCAACCTTCTCCACATAGAGATGTCCGTCGAGATGGTCAAGCTCGTGGCAGATACATCTGGCCAAAAGCTCCTCTCCCTCTATCTCATACTCATTCATATCTTCGCCCATGAAGCGTGCCTTTACATAATTCGGGCGTGTCACCTGTCCGGCCTTTCCCGGTACTGAAAGACATCCCTCATCGCCGGTCTGCTCTCCGTCAGACTCGATAATTTCAGGATTGATCATCACGATTGGACCCTCGCCCACATCGATAACAACGATTCTTTTTAGTATGCCGACCTGCGGTGCAGCAAGTCCTACACCATTAGCCTCATACATGGTCTCAAGCATATCATCAATAAGTGTTACTATCTTTGGAGTAACCTCCGTAACCTCTCTGCAGACCTTGCCAAGTACAGGGTCTCCCTCCACTCTAATAGTTCTAAGTGCCATAATTGCCTCCTTCTATATCTATCAAAATCCACTCATCGGATTAAAATCAAATGAGATATTTGCATTTTTCATTGCAGTATCAGCCTTCACAGCCTGCTCTATGCCATCCTTTACGGAAATGAGCGCCGCATAGTCAGATGTCTTCATGTAAATCACCTTGCGGTATATGTCATTTACCTTGGCGATGGTCGCATCCGCAGGGCCTATGAGCTGAATCTGATGCCTATCATCCGGGCTCTGACTGTTCTCTATATGTGATATCATCTGTGCCGCTGTATCGTGCACTCTCTGCGCCATACTGCCGCACTCACTCTCATCAGGTGATGTGACATGGATTAAAAGCATATTCCATACAGGCGGATAATTCATAAGCCTCCTGTACTCTATCTCCTTATCGTAAAAAGCCTCATAGTCCTGCTCTTTAGCGGTCCGGATGGCGTAGTGGTCAGGGTCGTAGGTCTGTATGACCACATTGCCGGGCAGCTTTCCTCTTCCGGCGCGCCCTGCCGCCTGGGTCAGCAGAGCAAATGTACGCTCCGCCGCGTGAAAATCATTCACATGCAGTGACATATCCGCCGCCAGCACTCCAACCAGCGTGACATTTGAAAAATCATGCCCCTTTACAATCATCTGCGTGCCGATAAGTATATCGGCCTCATGATTGGAAAAAGCCTGCAGAATCTTCTCATACGAATCCTTTGCCCTTGTGGTGTCATAATCCATGCGCAGTATACGCGCCTGTGGAAAACGCTTTGCCACCATCGCCTCTATCTTCTGCGTGCCGGCCTTAAAGCCGCTGATGTACTTTGAGCCACAGCTCGGACACACCTTTGGCACCGGCTGTCTGTAGCCGCAGTAGTGACAGACCATCACTCCGCCGCTATGCTCACTGAGTGATACATCGCAATGAGGACATTTTACCACAAAACCGCACGCTCTGCACGACATAAATGCCGATTTGCCCCTTCTATTTAAAAAAAGCATGGTCTGCTGACCATTTTGAAGCCTCTCCTCCATGAGCTCCTGAAGCCTGGTGGAAAGAATCGAGCGGTTTCCCTCACGAAGCTCCTGCCTCAAATCAACAATCTCACACTTTGGAAGAGGTCTGTCGTCCACACGCGTATCAAGCTCCAAAAGCCTGTAAACGCCTGTCTTTGCCTTGTAGTAGCTGTCCACGGACGGTGTTGCAGAGCCAAGCACCACAATAGCATCGGACATGCGCGCGTACTCTATCGCCACCTCTCTGGCGTGATAGCGCGGCACCGACTCACTCTTGTATGAATTCTCATGCTCTTCATCTATTATGATAAGTCCTAAATTTGAAAAAGGTGTGAACAGCGCCGACCGCGGGCCAATCATGATGTCAATATCACCATTTTTAGCTCTCTCAAACTGGTCATAACGCTCACCATTTGAAAGTCTTGAATTGATTATCGAAACCCTGTTCCCAAATCTGGAAAAAAAGCGCATCACAGTCTGGTAAGTAAGTGCAATCTCGGGAATCAGCACAATCGCCTGACGCCCGGACTGTATACAGTGTGCAATAAGCTCCATGTACACCTCTGTCTTGCCGCTTCCGGTGACCCCCTTAATCAGATACGTATTTCTAAGACCTGATGCAATGTCACCTTCTATCGCATCAACCACACTCTGCTGCGCAGCATTTAACACCTTATCATAGGTATCCACGCTCATATGCTCCACAGGATTTCTGTAGCCTGTCTGTGTGATGACCTCGATAAAGCCGCTCTGCTCAAGCGCCCTTATGGTGGCAGCCGACACCGACAGCTTGCCTGTCACAAAGGAATACTCAAGGCTCGCCCCATCATCTGCATCGATCAGGGCACGAAAAAGCCTTGCCTTTGCCTTTTGTTTTTTTGCCTCGCAAAGCGCAAGCTGTGCCCTCGCCCTTACCTTGTCTATTTTCAGTGCAATGCTGCGGCTCACCTGCTCCTTAGCCTGCCTCTTTACAGGTATAACAGTCTTAAGTGCCTGATTCATGGTAGAGCCGTAGTTGCGCCGTATCCATGCCGCAAGCGCGATGAGCTTTGCCTCAACAGCCACAGAGTTTGCCTTTATCCCGATAAGGGGCTTTGTCCTTGCCGGGTCGTACTCAGGCTCATCCGTGACCTCAATCACATAGCCGGTGATAGTGCGGCTGCCAAATGGAATATCCACGCACACACCCGGACGGATGTCGCATAAAAGTTCATCCGGGATGCTGTACTGAAATGTCTTATCCAGTTTTTCGTGGGATATATCCACAATCACGTTGGCATACATAACTGATACTATTTAACTCCTTCGTATTTCTCCTCGCAGTACTTGCAACGGTAAACTTCGTTTTTCTCATCGGAAAGCACAAAAATCTGGTCAAGCTCCTGCTCAATTGAAGTGATGCATCTTGGGTTTTTGCACTTGATGACATTTTTCACCTGATGAGGCAGCTTAAGCTCCATCTTGTCCACAATCTTGTCACCCTTTATCACATTTACAGTGATGTTGTGGTCGATAAATCCAAGGATATCGAGGTCTAATGACTCTATCGGGCACTCTACCTTGATGATATCCTTCTTGCCCATCTTGCTGCTCTTTGCATTCTTTATGATTGCAACCGTGCAGTCAAGCTTGTCAAGCTTTAAATCCCTGTAAATCTGAAGACTCATACCTGCCTTGATATGATCGAGCACAAAGCCCTCATGTATTCCACTAATATTCAGCATATTATCCTCCTTTAGTCCTCAGCCAGTCCAAGCAGTGTCAGAATCAGCGCCATACGCACGTAAACCGCATACTGCGCCTGCCTGAAATAGCATGCTCTCGGGTCGTCATCCACATCAACAGAAATCTCATTCACACGTGGGAGCGGATGAAGCACAATCATATCATCCTTTGCAAGCTCCATCTTCTCCTTGGTCAGAATGTAGAAATCCTTCAGACGCACGTAGTCCTCCTCGTTGAAGAAACGCTCCTTCTGGACACGTGTCATGTAGAGCACATCAAGCTCTCCCATGGCATCCTCGAGCTTTTCTACCTCCTTGAACTCGATATTGTTGGCACGAAGCACATCATCGCGCACATAGTCAGGCACCTTAAGCTCCTCAGGCGAGATAAGCACAACTCTCACATTGTCATATCTGATAAGTGCATTGATCAGTGAATGCACGGTACGTCCAAACTTTAAATCTCCGCAAAAGCCGATTGTGATATTATTCAATCTGCCCTTGATGGAACGGATTGTAAGAAGATCAGCAAGTGTCTGGGTAGGATGCTGATGACCGCCATCGCCTGCATTGATTACAGGAATACGCGATTTCTCCGAAGCTACAAGCGGTGCACCCTCCTTAGGATGACGCATGGCACAGATATCCGCATAGCAGGAAATAACCCTGATAGTATCTGAAACGCTCTCGCCCTTTGAAGCAGATGACGAATCAGCACTGTGGAAGCCCAACACCGAGCCTCCCAGATTAAGCATGGCAGCCTCAAAGCTAAGCCTGGTTCTCGTGCTTGGCTCGTAAAAACAGGTTGCAAGCTTCTTTCCATCGCACTTGTGTGCATATTTCTCAGGATGAGCCTCTATATCATTTGCAAGATCAAGAAGCTTGTCCAACTCTTCTACAGAAAAATCCAACGGACTCATTAAGTGACGCATAATTTGCCTCCATTCTTTTTCGTGTAACTATTCCAAACCACACCACTCACATTCGCAAAAACGCACGTTACACGTGCTTTCCCGCTGCTATGCAGCTAATTTTGCTCATGAGTGTGGTGGTGGCTCTATTCGAGCCACCTTGAGAACAGAAAAACCTGCTGTTTACATGCAAGCATGACACATCAGCTTTTCCTGCTCTCAGTGGTTCTGAATAGTTAATTGTTTTTAACATTTTTTCTATCATATAATATCTCAGTGCAATATTCAAGTTGGCTTTTACACTTTTTTGTTGTAGAATATATGTCAGAATATAACTGTTCTGAACGCTTAGCAATTGTAGTGAAGTTTTCATACAATTACGACAATTTCAACATCAAAAAGGAGAATAATATGTCAGTAAATGAATCACAAATCAAAAACACAACAGCAGGTGTCATCGATGATGACGATGCCGTAATCTTTAAGGAGAGAAAGAGACTGCTGTTTCTCGGTCTGCCGTGGACCTTCACGAAGTACACGATCACACCATCCTTTATCACTGTGGAGTCCGGACTTTTAAACACCACTGAGGATGACTGCTACATGTACAAGGTAGCTGATGTAAAGCTCACCACATCACTGATGGAGCGCATTTTCAGGCTCGGCACCATAGTCTGCTACACAGGCGATGTCACAAACCCTGAGCTTAAGCTCGTTCATGTAAAGCACTCACGCGAGATAAAGGGCTATCTGCTCAAGCAGTCTGAGGCTGCAAGGCTAAAAAGACGCACCTTAAACACTGTGGATATCGGTGCACACGGAGCAGACATGGCCGATTTGGACCATGATGGTATTCCGGATTCGATGGAATAAGATTCGCATATTTAAAGGAAGCAGCTTCCGGTTAGTCCGGAGGCTGCTTCTATTTTTCAATCAATAATTAAAAATATCCTCTGACCACAGCCTTTCGCGCCACAAGCTTCTTAAGCCTCTTATACATCACGACTGCAAACTCACAATCCTCTGTATCAAGCTTATCCGGTCCGTAATTGGCCATAAGCACAAGCTCCATAAACCTCTCAAAATCGCTCCTTACAAGCTCAGGGTAAGTAGCAATCACCACATCTACAAACTCAGGCCTTGTGGTATCCATACAATTGGTATCCTCACAAGCACCCTCATTAGCAGCCAGCCTGCCATCCCTCTCAAGCAGCTCATAAAAGCTCCTAAATATGATTCTGACTCTATCGCCAGGCGAAAGCCTCTTATCGAGCGCAAGCGTACGTCTCTTCACATACCATACGCGCAGTATGACCGCAATTATCACAAGTAATATGCCACACACCGTACCAAGTAAAAGCTTAAGCTGCCTGATGCGCTTCATATCGGCCCCGGTATCCGCTGTATTCTCTCCGTCACGGTCAGCATCCTTGTCCTTTTTGTCTGCAATGCTTTCAGTGTCCTCTGTGTCAGCCTCAGGCATATCGAGATTGGCAATAGTGCCGGCAAAGCCCGGTGTCGTCTCCACAGGAGTCCAGCCGCAGTCAGGCATGTAAATCTCCACCCACGCGTGCGCATTGTCATCCTGAAGCACAGCCATATACGAGCCGTCAGCCTGTCCCGAAAACAGATTGGCAGGAGCCGCATAGCCCACCACATAGCGAGCCGGGATGCCGCAGGAGCGGAACATCACAACAGCCGCCGAAGCAAAGGCAGTGGAATCACCCTTCTTTTTTTCAAACATAAAGCGCTCTATGTAGTCCTCATCATCAGAAATCCTTGAAGCGGATTTGGAGAACTCACACCTCTCCCACAGAGTCCTCACAACAAAATTCTTCACATCATCAATCTTTTCATATGAAAGATCCTGCTTTTGCGTATCGCTCAGATTTCCCTCAAGCTTCTTGTCCCACTCCTTTTTCTTCTTTTTGCAAAGCTTTTCGATGCGCTTTTGGCTCTCGGGCACATCGGTATAGTGGGTATTCACATACGACTCGTATGAAGCCTCTAGCTCATCAAGCATATTCTGATGATTGTACGAGCCCAGCGCACCTGCTGAGTCACCGCCATCAGAACCAGCCGCACCACTGCCTGAGCCTACCGTGTCACCGCCATCAGAACCGGAAGCATCCACATCCATCCACTTCTTCATCGTATCGATGTATGTGCTGTTCTCAAAGTACTCATACCGGTCATCCTGTGCGGTCTGCCCCTGCACCGAGCAGTCACCGCCCAAAATATCATAGTAATCATTCAGGTAAGCCTGATAAGGCACATAGGTGTACGCAGTATTCGCATTGAGCCTCTCGACGGAAATCGTGCGTGAGGACACAGCATCCTCACCTCCCACGGCATCAGAGCCATCCACGGCGCCGGCACCATCCATACGGCTCTGCACATACATCATCCGAAGGAATGGCATATTCCGGATATAAAGGAGCGAATCACCATCCGTCTTCCAGTTTAAAGCCGCATCTGTCAGACTGTCTGCATCGCCCATGCTCCACCTGTTTTGCGTATAGTCTGCACCCACATAGCCCTTTAAATAAAGAATCTCTGTAGGCTTCTCACTGACAGTCACCTTAAGCGACTCCACCTCATCATAAGCCGTACCGTCCACATCGCCAAGCACACCGTCAGACACGCCTCCTCCCACGCCCTCGAGCGAGAGATTGAGCCTGCCGCCTGAAACCTGCGGCAAAAACCTGTACAGAAACTGAAGACCGCTGCTCTTCACAGGAGCAGTCACATCCGACACCACGGAAAGCGGAGCATTTACAGCCGGCCGCACCACAAAAAAAGCTAAAAGCACTACAACCGCCCCAAAGCCTGCGCAAAAAGCCGCAAGCATATTGGCGATGCGTCTGGCTTCCTTCACATTCGTATCAAACACAGCCTCATCGTCCTTGCCCCAGAGCCTTCTTCTCACGCGCACAGACGAGCCTGCATATGTGCATAAAAAACAAAGGAGCAGCACAAAATAAGCTCCCTTTGAAATCCTTCCACCACTAAGCAGTGAGCATATCACCACAGGAAAAGCCACAAACAAAAACATAGCTCCATCCTGCCTCTTAATCACAGCCTCAGCCATCAACCAGGCAACCATAAAAAACAAAAACATAAAAAAAATGGTTGCCCCGGTTCCGGCATCTGAAATGAGAGTTATGCCACTTTGATAAGTCCGGTTCATCTGACCGGCAACACAATTAAAAGTATATAGTAAGCCCTTCTTAAAAGCCTCCTGCGCAAGCAAAATGCCAAAGCACCACAGCATGATGCTAAAAAGAAGGACGAAAAAGCGATATCTGTCCCATGCCCTGTATTCAAATATAAATGTAAACCACACACAAAAGGCTGCCCCGACAGCCGCAAGCACCGGGTAACTTACAGACACTGAAAACGCATATAGAAAAATCCTAAAAAGCGCCATCATCGAAAAAAAGCACATGGCCGTCATAGGCCATATAGCGTGTGTCCCCTTATTCCCGGGCTTCGTGAGCAGTGTGGCTCCTACAAGCTCTAAATCTCCCATACTGCAAGCTCCTCATCCACCTTGTCACAGTCAAAGTGCTTCACGCACACGCCGTTGTGATAAAAGCTGCCATCCATGCCAAGCCGCATCGTATTGCTGTCAGCCGCAATCTCCCTGTTCTCATAGAGTGCCTCCACATCCACAGACTCCTCATACATGCCCGACTCACAAAGCTGCTCGAGCATGGAGTATGTATCAGACTCACTCGCCACAAACCGGCTCATGATGCGCTTCTCCTTATCATCCCACCAGATGACATGATGCTTCATAGAGGCTTCCGCCATAGACCACGACACAGAGCCGAGTATCTCAAGAAAAGCATCCATCACACTGACACGTTCATCGCCGGTGCCTTTATATGACATATCGGCAAAGATAAATGCAGTCTCATTTATCGGCAGACTGTACTCCTTCACCATGAAATCATCAGTCTTTGCGGAAAGCTTCCAGTGAAAGCTGTGGAGAGAATCGCCTCTCCTGTACTGTCTGATATCAAACACCTCAGACGAATCCTCACCATGACGCAGCTTTGAAAAAAGCTCACCGTCCACCGACTCCGAAAGCCCAAGCACGCGCGCCATATCAAGCATATGAATCCTCGGCAGCACAAACACAGACGAGCTATGCTCCGAAACGCTACACTCGCGCGTAAAGAGGCTCAGGTAATCCCGCACTGCGACCTTTCCTATATTGAAATACAGCTTGCCGCAGTAGCCGGTACGCAGGTAAAAGCAAAGCGAAGAGCCTGAGCCCGGCGTAACAAAGGCATCACGCGTATAGGCACTCTCCCTGCTAGAAAGCCTGCTGTGACACTCAAGTGTAACCGGCACCGTGCTCATCGGAAGCACAGAAGCATTTGAGACATGCACATCCACCTCAAACTTTTCTCCCTTTGGCACATATCTGTCCGGCACCACTAAGGACGCACTCAGATTGCGCTCCAGATAAACGGAAAGCATAAACAGACACGGCACAAGCAAAAGCTCAAACGAAAGCAGTGTGCGCGCTATATCATTGTCCCAGAACAGTGCAACTGCAAGTGTACATATAATTAAAGCTATGTAAGAAACCTTTTTCTTCATCAATACCTCCGGAAAATCAGACAGGCAATCAGCCTGCTGTCTGCGGTGCCGGCTGCTTCACCGACGCCAAAATCTCAGCAAGAATATCCTGCGCAGACTCATTGTACATCCTGCCCTGCGCACTCAGCACAATCCTGTGACGCGCCACATTGATAAACACAGAAGCCACATCACGCGGCAGCACATACTCACGCCCCTCAACATAAGCAGCCGCCTTGCTCATCCTCGCAAGTGCAAGCGCACCACGCGGGCTGACTCCCAGCTCTATCCTGTCATTATTTCTCGTGGCCTCCACCAGGCTCACGATATACTCATAAACCGTCCTGTGGACAAATACACCCTCCACTTCCTTTTGTATCGCAACGAGCTCATCGGTGAGAATGGACGGCATTATATCCTCCATAGGATTGCCATGGTCACGGCTCATCAGAATATCAAGCTCATCTGCCCTGTCTGGGTATCCCATGCTGATGCTTATCATAAAACGGTCAAGCTGCGACTCCGGCAGCATCTGCGTACCGGCAGAGCCGATAGGGTTCTCCGTAGCGATAACGTGAAACGGTCTTGGCACCGGATGAGTCACACCATCCACCGTCACCGTGCGCTCCTCCATCACCTCAAGAAGCGCGGACTGTGTCTTTGGCGATGTACGGTTTATCTCATCAGCCAGAAACAGATTGCACATGACAGCGCCCTCCTCATAGTCAAACCTGCCAAGCTCCTTCCTGTAGATGGAAAAGCCTGTGATATCTGTCGGCAGTACATCAGGTGTAAACTGCACACGGCTCTGCTTCATATCCAAAACCTTCGCAAACGCAAGCGCCATGCTCGTCTTGCCCACTCCCGGAATATCCTCAATCAGTATATGCCCGTTTGCAAGAATAGCCTCCATGATGGCAAGCACACAGTCATCTTTTCCTATAATCACCTGTTTCACAGATTGTATAGCCTGAGCGGCCTTCTCATAACCCTTCATATATTACTCGTTCCTCTCTCTTCTTCTGCGCCTTACAATTATAATAAAAATCACAGTCTCAAGTGTACCTGCCACCGCAAGCGCCACAAGCATCCACGGCCACACATCCACTATTCGCTTCGTGAGTGCGCCCGACTGCATCTGATTCTTTGTCTCGCTCTTCTTCTCGCCTGTGTACTCAGTACGCTCACCGCGCACCAGAAGACGGTGCGAATTAACCGCATACGGTGTACAGGTGACAAGTGTACAGTAATCCTTCCCCTCCACAATATCAAGGTCTCCCGACTCGTTAGGCTCAACTACCTTAATCTGATCCACCTTGTATGCAAGAATCTCATCGAGCACATGCAGATAAAACTCATCGCCCATCTCAAGCTTATCAAGATTCGTAAAAAGCACCGCACTCGGAAGACCTCTGTGGCCTGTCAGCACGCAGTGTGTACTCTCGCCACCGAGCGGATAGCTGGACTGCTCCATATGACCAACACCCTTTGCGAGCACATCATCACTCGTGCCGCTATATATAGGCAGATTCACATCAATCTTTGGAATAGTGATATATCCAAGCGACTCTCCGACATCCACAAGGTCTGCATAGCTGACCGCACTGCTCTCACTCTCTGTGCTCTCAGCCGACACCACGGTACTCAGCTGGTCATTGTACTTAGTCGCAGCCTCCTTTAAGGCATCCACCTTTTCCTCGTCCAGCTGCTTCACCTCACTGTCGTAGCTCGTGATAGCAGAGCTTGCATGCTTTTCATTTATACGGTTACTGATATATGGGTAGAGCGCAATCGACATTCCGGTGAGAAAGAGGATGGCGCAAAAGATTATTCGCAGTTTCTTCATAGCTTGTATTCCTATAGCTTTGTTTCCTATACCTAAGGCTTCTGATAGCACTTATTCAAATCCACAACAGCATAAGCTGCACAGCTGTCTGATTGCAGGTTTGAATAAATGTTAGCATATCGCTTCAAAAATGTAAAATAGAATGGTAACCTCCGCACACGCAGACATGTAAGTCTGTGTGTACGAAGGTTAGTCATCCCTTTGCTCTGTATGAGCACTTTATTCGCTTAAATCTTATCTAAACTCTCTTTGGCTATTGCCATTGGCTAGGCTCTCTTTCTTCCTCTGAGCATGATGTATACTGCAGCGAGCATACCACCGATACCAATGATAAGGAACATTGCAGTTCCGATGTCACCGGTTTTTGGGAGGGTGAAGCCTTTGCGGTTGATGATGGTTTCGGTCATTGTAGCTTCTGTAGTTGTATCTGTTTTATCAATTTTAGTCATACTTCCTGTTGCTTTATCAGGGTCATCTGCCTTAGCAGTAAAAGTAGTTGAATTCTCTGAATGCTTAATCAATGTCTTAACACCTGTAGCAAGATCAACTGACCACTCATCTACCTTAGACCACTGAGTTGCATACTGTACATTTAGCTGTACCTTAACAGGTGATTTAAGAAGATTATATCCATCTGCTGTCTTTGTCTCTACCAGGTAATACTCACCATTAGCAAGACCTGACTGAGTTATATATCCCTTATTAGTACCATTTGCCTCAGTTGTTAATGTATTAATTTTGTGCCATATTTTATCTGTATTAAGACCAACTGCACCTGCTTCATCACCTGTTATATCGCCAGTGCCTTTAGTATCGACAGCCTTATATAAATCAAATACTACTCCACCTAAAAGTTCTCCATCTTTCTTCTGTGCTCTTTTCTCAATCTTGATGTTAAATGTATATACTACTGTACTATCTTCGATTTTATCCTTTGCCGGTTTCTCATCAGGATTTGTTGGTGTATTTGGATTCTGCGGGTCACCTGTTGGAAATATCTTATTTGAATACTCTAATGTTGCTGTATTAGGATTACCTGTTGTAGTCTTTACAGCTGTATCAAGTAACTTAGCTTTATATGTTATTACAATCTTCTTTCCTGCATAACTGCCCATCTCTGTCGGCACAAAGCTTATTGTAAATCCCTTTGTAGTATCATCTTTTGTTAAATTATATACACTATTATCTGTATTAGCAATCTCAGTATCGTTACATTTTACACTAAAGTCTGATTCTATTATGTCCTCAAGACCACTTGGTTTATCAGTAAGTGAAAAATCTTTTAACTGTGTAATATTACTTGGAACATCAATTGTAATCATGTATGGTACATAGTCTCCAACATTGTAATCAGATTCTTGTTTCCAAGCATTTGTTGTTCTATCCTGAACCTCTTTTTTCATGTCAGGCTTTTCGTTGTTTGCCTCTATAGTTACAATAGGTGCTGTAGTGCCATTATAAGTTATTTGTTTATTACTTCCTACTGAAAACTCATATGTCTTAGCTCCATCTAAAATATATCCCGGAAGCGTACTATCAATAGCAGTCTCTATAAATCTATAGCTTCCCTGTGAAAGACCTGAAACTGTTATTTCACCATTTTCATTTGTTGTCAGGTTTAAACTTGTTCCATCCTCTTCACTAGTTGTAACACTTGTCCATACACTATTAATGCTTTTCTGTAATACAAAGGTTACACCCTTAAGTAGGTCTGTATTATTGCCTTTTTTAACTAATTTCACTGAACCATATGCTGTAGAGTTCTTTGGATATACATTTACATCATATAACCAGTTGTCACCATCCTTTGTTGTCATTGGAACTGATACGATGAATGGTTTAATAGGCTCTGTTACCTTGTCTGGTTGAGTCGTCTCTACTACAACATAAAAACCTAATGCAAGACTATCAAATGTTGCTACACCATTATTATCTGTTTTCTTCTCGTCACTAGTATTTTTAACTGTAACACTAGATTTAATACTCCATTTCTTTGTTGTCGTATCCTGCTCAACATAAGTATCAACACTTGGTAATTCTGATGGATTGGTGCTGTAATAGTTTGTTAAATCATCGACATCTGCAATCTTATAAATAGTGAAGCCAGCACCTTCTAATGCTTTTGCATCCGATGGTACATTCCTTTCATCAGTAGTTTCACCTGTTCCATCTACTCCACCTGTTCCATTATACTCATACTTGTGAATTGTGATACTACCGGTTTTTGCGGTATCAATTGTCGCAGCTGTTGTATCTGGAGCTGTAGGTGTCGCCCAAGCCGGTGTGCCGAATGATGTCAGCACCATGGCTGCGCCAAGGAGACCAGCCAACATTTTTTTAATTTTTTTCATGCTTTTTTCCTCTCTTATATCTTTTTCATTGTTGTCGTGTTACGTGCGACCGGCATGTGTTACTTGCCAATCGCGTTTCTTCCTTGTCTCTTAAGTTTGGAGTATTGTACCTCCTTTCTAAGAGTAATCAAGAAAAATATCAAGCAGCCTAGCGTTGCGAGCGCCATTCCGCATAATATGAATAACATTGCTCCATAACCACCGGTTTTTGGTAGAAGGAACTTCATACGGTTGCTTATCTGGAGGCTGATGGTGTTTTTTGTATCATCAGTATCTCCAAATGTGTAGTTATGTTTACTTTCATCATAACTCTCACCCTCGCTGCACACGATTGTTGTTCCTGTTCTATCTATTACAATGATTATTGGATCCTTTAATAAGCTGTAGCCCGCTTTGGCTTTCGTCTCTGTCAGGCGATATCTTCCATCCGGAAGATCTTTGAATTCTGCTATACCAAGAGGAGTATTTAAGTTATCTGTGCTATTTCCACTTGTTTCAGCAATCATTTTTCCATTTGTTCCAAAACTTGTATCTGCCTCATAGCTCTCACTACCAGCAGAAACTGGTATCAATTTTTCAAGTGTAAATTGTACGTCATTTAGCTTTACATCAGAGTTAGACGCATCCACCTTGGTTATTTTGATATTAGTTTTTGGACTATATACATTAGTGATTGTATATGTCTTGTCTACCTTAGTTGAATGTTCAGATTTATCCGCTGATACGTTATTACCACCATTATATGACTGCACTTTAAAGCAATCATTAAAATAATCTCCAGTACTCAGCTCCTTATATGTTTCTCCGTCTTTGACAACCTCAACAACACGATACTCATATGGATTATCTTGTGATGTTGTATAATCCGGATATCTGTCAAGATTTCTAAAAACATATTTCCAGCTATTGGCTGTATTTTGATTATCTGGCCTAAGCGTAATAACAGCTGTTTCATTACCTTCGCTATCAGTAACTGACACATCCTCCCATTTGTTTTCAGGAGTAGCTATCACTCTTCTTTGTAATTTTACAGTCACACTATCCGGCAGGGTTGTATTGTTTTTAGTTCCCGTCCAATTTTTCACAACAGTCAGGTTAATAACAGGTTTTTTCGTATTTTTGAAAGTAAATACAGTATTCTCTGCCGTTGAGCCTGCTTTGATTTTGCCATGTATAACCCAGTTTCCGCTACTATCCTTTACCTTAGTGGCTGTATACTTTGATTCATCGCCATTGTAATCAGGCTGAGTAATTGCTATATCATCGAGCGACGAGCCATCATCCGGCAATATCTCTGAGATAGTATATTCAGTTCCTGCCGGAATACCTGTAATATCATAATGCTCTCCATATTTCAGCGAATATGTATATTCATATTTCTTTCCATTCTCAAGAGCCATTCCTGCAATATTGGTAAAAGTAACCTTAATCTGATATTCCCCATTAAGGTTTTCACCAGTATCGCTTGAATATGCTCCTGCTTTTTCTATCCTGATTGCACCGGTTTTGACTTTGTTTGTGTATTTTACTTTCAGCTTTGTTGCGGTTGTTGAGCTATCAGGATCCGTGAATGACCTAAACACTATTGTGTTTGTCTCATCCCTGTCAGAATCAGAGCTTGCAGTACCATTTTTCTTAGCCCATCCAGTTGCTGTATAACCGCTATTAGATTGTTCCTGACCATCCGAATCTTTACCACTAATATAAATTTCCTGTCGTCCATCCTTAAGGGCTGTTTGTCCAGCCTGAGTTGGAAGTGTAACCTGTTCAGCCTGCGTAACAGTTGTTGAATTTGCTGATCCAGTATTTTTTACCGCTTCTCCATTTTCATACAGTGTCCACGATGGCTCAAAAACCTCTGTATCTACATCCTCACTCAGTGCTATATAGCTGCCTCGCCTGAACTGATCCTCAAATGTAGCAATCTCTCCATTTGCCAGTGTAAACGTTCCATCTGCACCCAGTAAATTTGTTGTGGATGAAGTTCCTGACGATACTGTATATACTGCATTTACCGGATACATCAACGTTCCTGATGCTACAGAGCCATAATCCGGTATCTCGTACTGTTTAGTAACAAAGCCTGTTGGCTGTGTCACCTCTGTCGATGGTATAAAGATAAAATCATCGAGGTACATATCCCTGCTTAAGTTATAGTCAAATTTGATATTTACAATCTTTGAATAATCAAACGACGTTGTAGTTTTACTCAGCTTGTCCAAATCTATTGTAATTGTATTCCATTTTCCTTTTTTCAGATTCAGACTGTTATATGTATTACCTGCCGAAAGGAATCCACCTATTGTATTCTTATTATTATCTTCCAGCTCTACATACATATTGTTAAGTGAAGGTGTTTCGGTTATAACTCCATCATACAGACTAAACTGCAGATACTTATAATGATTTGTAGTGCTTTTGCCTATTGTATATGTAGCATTGAATGCTTCTCTTTTTCCGGTCGAAGGGTAAATAATGCCCCACCTTAATTCCTTGTATTGACCAGCCTCGTCTGATAATTCAGCCTTCCAATGAACCACATCGCTCTTTGCGGCTCCTTTATCAGCTTCATCCTTGCATGTTTCTAAATATTCAAACGTATTAGTTTCTAATACTTTGGAAATGGTATCACCCTTAAATTCATTATTAAAGGTTATATTTTCAATTTTCTGTCCACCGGTGGCTTCTTTCGCAGCATAGTGCGTTGCCTGATTTAATATAGTAAATGGGAATGCTGATACATCGTCAAAGCATGATTTAAAATCTTCAGCCACACCAGTTGTGTCCACATTCTTCTCCACCTGAAACTCGTTCTCGTCCGGGAAGTTGAATGATATAGACATATTTGACTCCCAGAGACCGCGCTCCATGTAGAACATGGTGAGGGTGTGCTCTTTGGTGTTGTCTTCTTCTTTAATTGCATCAAATTTTTTTGCTGTTCCATTTGTATCAGCACCACCACCCGTAGGGTTCTTTATACCTGATACGGTTACGATTTTATCTCTAAAATTTATCGTTCCTGAAACCTTAC
>OQVN01000378.1_pt1 | contig 17179 bp, 16 predicted proteins | sample 1691621 | NCBI WGS metagenome assembly OQVN01 (sample SAMN03418278, study PRJEB22391) | human gut metagenome | biome: human-gut; feature: organic feature; material: feces | host: Homo sapiens | place: Tanzania | collected 2013-01 | reverse complement strand
TCTTCAACAACTTACCGAACAGGTAGAGGATTTTACTGTCACACACCACCCATTCTGACTTTTGATACACATCATAAAACTCCTTATCCTTCTGAAGCTTAATCAGATGGTCAAGATTAGGAGTCACAAGAACACCCTCCTTCAAGTTCTCCAAGAGTTCCTGACGAGTTATGTTCTGAATTTCAATATTTAGTACTTTAACAGTGTCCATATTTTCGAATTCATAAATATATAATAAAGGAGGTATTTGGGGTGGGCACCCTCCATACCCAAAAGGGAGAATAGATTAAAACAACTTCTTTATCTCATTCTCTTGCTTCCTCATAGTTTCCAAATTGGCATATACTTCTATTAAAACCACCCTAATTTCTATAAATACATCGCATCATCACACAAGTGTAAAAACTTTTTTCCAATCATATTCCCCAGCTCCAAATGTCTGTGAGAAAACTCTTGCAAGACATCTACAAGCATAAGATACTATAAGTACGACAATTATCATTATCGGTAAATTCAATGGAAAGATACCATTCATCTTCGTTGTAAACACACTATATTGAATTAAGTATGACTCCAAACATAAACCAGAAATTGTCATAATTATCAGATGACCATATTTTTTAAGATACATTTTCCGCCAAAAGTTGGCGTTACACCACTTCCAAAAATAGAAAACTATTCCCAATAAAGGAAGTAGGGTAAAAATCTGATAAGGAGCAACTGTAGAATATTTCTTAGCAGCTAATTGAACACCATAAAATAAGATAAAACAAAAAAGCATCAATATAAAATCATATTTTGCATTGAATCTTAATTCTTTACGTTTTACCCCCATCCATGCGCCAAACAGCATAAAAGCAGAATATGGTAACCAACGAAACAGTGTTGTTATACCATATATTCCTTTAGAACTCACCTCATATTTGTAGGGGAACCATAAAATATATACAATAAGTGTAACGATTGCTATACCTATTAATATCAGAGGAACATATTTCATTGCATATCGTTTGATAAAATATAGTAGAACGTAGTACGCCATTATTGCTATAACAAACTCACCTCCTGCTAAAGTTATCAACGACAATTCATTTTTATATGTTAACAATGATCCAACAACCGAACAAACAATGACCGAAGGGTATATTCTGTTAAATCTTCGCTTATACCAATTGTCAAACCGCAAATTACGATTACTCAAAAATAAAGTATATCCCGAAGCAAATAAGAACAAGACATCACCAATTGCCCCCCCCGTTGCTAACATTCTATATTTCACATACAAAGCATCCATATGGCTGTTTATAATCAAAAATACAGCCAGGAACTTCAAAATATCAATACTATAATCTCTTTCTTTCATTCCCATTTATATTTATCTTTAATGTCCATAATATACTGACATTTTTTTTGAATTAGTTTTTCCTATAACCTTAGCTGGTATTCCAACAGCAATAGAATTATCCGGTATATCATGCGTAACAACAGCATTTGCACCTATTATTACATTATTACCTATCTTAACACCTCCAATGATTGTACATCCTGTTGTCAGAATTACATTATCACCAATCTGAGGTATTCCAGAAGCCGATGTGCCAATTGTTACATTTTGGAAAATTAAACAATGTTTACCAATAACAGCTCTCTGGTTAATAACAATACCTGAAAAATGTTGAAATCTCAGACCTTCTCCAATTTTTGTCTCCAATCTAACCTGTATACCAGTCAAATATTGGTTATGTTTATGTATCAAAAAAACTATCCCATAAAGCATTTTGAAAATCAAGTTATTCTTTTGTCTTAGATAGTTTCCTATTCTCAACCAAAATGTAAATTTAAAAGAAGCGTTTGATAGAAAATATTTCACCCCCCCATGTTTCTTATGAGGAAACATCTTTAAATCTTCTGAAATCAAATATAAACATTCCTTAAACTTCATACGCTAACTCTAAAATAGTTTATCTATATGTCCTATAAGTTTCTTGCTCACAATACTTTGAGTAAAATTTGCTTTAACCCGATCATATACAAGGTTCGAATATTTAGCCCATTCATTATTATTTTCTATTCTAATAATTTTATTGGCAAAATCCTCGGCATCAATTTCATTAACGACCAGTTCATCGCAACCACATATAGAACAATTGAATCCCGCAGTACTCACAATCGGAACAACACCACACCCCATAGCCTCAGTCAACGAATTAGAATGTCCTTCTTGCTTTTCCGTTGACGGAAATACAAAATAATGAGACTTTCTAAGTTTTTCTGCAATAAATCGGAATGGTTTTCTACCATAAAATGAGACATACTTATCTATGCCTTTAGTAGAAACTATATTGTCTAAATACTTTTTATATTCGTCATCATATCCACCTATTACATCAAGTATGGCATCTATACCTCTTTTCCTTATGAGATATAGCACCTTGATGATGATATCAATATTTTTAGATTTAGTAACCCTGCCAAAATAAATCAATCGTAATGGATGTGGTCTTTTCAATTCATTGTCTTTCATAAAGTCATCCATAATATAATTAGGATAATAACTTCGTTCAACATTCCAATTACGTCTAATAAAATCCACATATTCTTGACCTTGACACAGTACAATTTCAGGCTGCAACAATAAATCTTTTAATGTCTTTCGATATTTATCAGAACCTTCTTCATAGGTTGTTATCATAGAACCATTTCTGAGCTCATATATGACCTTGTTGCCACAAAAATGAGCTATTTTCATAAGAAGCCACTCATACTTGGCTATTTTTGTATAAAAGCCAACAATATGGACTGGTGTTTTCTTACCTTCTCTCAATGCCGTGAATAACATTTTTATAGGTGTTATCAGCATCTCTATCAGAAAACGTAAACGTCCTTGACTCATTGCGGGTTTATCTATAACAACAACCTGAAAACCTGCATTTTCATAGATATTTTGGGTTTTCAAACAACCAGCCTCTGCACCACCTATTTTATCAGGTGGTGTATTTTTTCCAAGTGGAGCATAAAATATTATTTTTTTCATAACTTTTGTTGCTTATTTACAATATGTGCAGGAACACCAACCAATGTTATATTATCTTGTTCAAAAGATTTATTGACAACAGCATTTGCCCCTATTGTTACATTATTGCCTATTCGAATATTTCCAAACATTTTAACGCCAGGCCCAATATAAACATTATCTCCAATGACAGGAGCTTTTCCATTAGTCTCACCTATATTTACACATGAATGTATAATACAATTCTTTCCGATACGAGCATTTGGATTTACAACAACACTTCCATAGTGTTTGATATTCAGACCAGGACCAAAACAATTTTTATGGATAGTAAATCCTAAAATATAAGATAATCGCTTGAAGAAAAAAAAATGATAAAGGTACATAGGAAGAAGCAGTAATTTGCCCCCCCATCTTTGTTTTGCATATTGATTAGAGTAATATTCAAACTTCCGCAATTCTATATGAAACTTTATGCGTTTGTCAAAAAGAACCCTAATAAATCGCTTGAAAAAAGGTAACTTATCATACCCTAAAGCTCTTGCATCTTCAGTCATATAAAACTTCAAGTCTCTCTTTGTCTGGATCATACCTTCAAGCCTAAATTTTCAAATACTTTTGTAAATCGTATATTCCATGTATGCTCATTCTCTGCACGTTTGCGTGCGGCTACTTTCATGTTCATTACTTGAGTAGAATGAGAAGAATCCAAATAAAACTTTGCCTTATCTAACATTTCCTCCTTACTACGATAAAGAACAATTTCCTTATCTTCCTCAAAATAAGAAGCAAGTTCCTCGTTATAACTTGCAAACTGCAAGCCACCACACATCGGAATTTCAAATGCACGTAAATGTATTTTATGAATTGGATTTTTCAATATGTAAGTGTCACGCAATTCTGTAATATTCAATGACAAAGTAAAATTCGAATACAACCGCATCATTTCTTCATCCGATACGGAGTGTTCTTTTTGCAAATAAAGAGAACTATCTTGCAAAACTGCATGTTTATAGATTTTATTCTTTATCGTAGAATAGAAAACCTTGCGTCCAATCGGAAAACGCATATAGCGCGAAGCCTTTACCAAGACATCTGCTATTTCAAATTTTTGTTTTCTTCCTTGCGATGTATTATATCCCTTTTGAAATAGTGAGTTAGAATAAACACAACATGGAACTTCATTGTCTAACAAGTCATTCAACTTGTTTACTCTACTTCCATAAGGAGAACCAATAAAACCTATTTTCTGGATAGATTCTCCCAAATTGGGTTTGAAAGCAATCGGATTTGCAGCATAAGTTTGAAATATGATATTTTTGCATCCCCATTTTTCAAATAAATACTTTGTTTCCCAGGAAGTTATCCAAACCAAATCAAAAGCAGTCGCTATCTTTCTATGCTTATAAGGTAATTCCAAATTATCCCATGTGATCAAACAAGTAGGAATACCCATTTTTGATATTGTCAATATCGTATCTCGATAAATATTATCTTGATCAACACAAGTCAAGAACAAATCAACACTTTTAGTGCTCCGAATTCGCTCTAAGCACTTTTCATTGGCCTCTTCTATAGATGAATAATCCAAAGGGTTGAAAGTAATGACCTCATGGCCATTACTTTCTAGCTCAGAAATCCAATGAGTTCTTTGCCACCAATACATTGGGGTATCTAACTCTCGAAAGTAGTAAAATATTTTCATTTTAAAATTCTGTTTATTTTTGTGTTATCACCATATATAATTGGCGAATCGTATGGTCTGTCAGGGAACGCGCCATAATTCAAGCGAATTTTCAAATTTTGCTCTTTGATAAAATTCTCAACACGTTCAGCCAATGTGATAGGATTACCAGAACAGCAGTTAATAATACCTGTAACTTCTGTTTGAGTCACAGCCTTTGATATTTGATCAGCCAATTCATCTACTGTAATAAAATCATATTTTGTCTTACCTGTTGTAAAAGGAAATAGTTCCTTGCCTTCTTCTGCAGCCTGTAATATCTTAGTAAAAATGGAGTGATTCTTTTTGTCGTCACCTAAGATATAGAAACCACGAAGCCATTGTAAGAGTATGCCATTAGCTTTACAATATGAAATCATAGCTCTACGAAGAGCATCTTTGGCTATACCATACATGGAAATTGGATTACAAGGAGTGTTCTCATCTATCTTACCTTCCCAATAGCCAACTTCATGCATGGTACCCATCACTGCCACATGCTTCAATCCTTGCTCCATCAAAGCAACCAAAAACTTATAATGAGAAGACAAGTCACCAATGTGGTTATTGGAATTATGAACAAAACCATCACGCCATGCCATGTGAAGACAAACATCAGGATTGCCCATTTCAGAATATATTCTATCCAAATTAGCAGTGAAGAGATTGAGTTCCTTCTTTATGGCTCTTCCATCAATACCTTCAACATGTATGTCTGCAGCAACAACTTCATGCCCCAAATCCAACAAATTACTTACGATATGGCGGCCAATATAACCACCTGCACCTGTTACTAATACTTTCATAATACCTACTTATTTATAAAGTCCTTTAGATTTCATTTCTTCAATGGAAGCCTCATATTTGTCTTCCTGTACCTCTTGTTTATCAACCCATTTACAGAACTGAGCTATACCATCTGCAAAAGACCACTTTGGCTCAAATCCTAAAATATTACGAGCCAAACTGATATCTGCAAAATTGTGTCGTATATCGCCCAAACGATAATTTCCTGAAACGGTAATAGGAACCTTGATTCCATATTTCTCACATAGAGTATTGGCTACAGTCAGAACATCAGTAGCGACACCTGTACCTACGTTAAATACATGACTATTTGCCTCAGGAACTTCCAAACCAAGTATTGTAGCATCAACTACATCATCAATGTATATAAAGTCTCGAGTTTCTTTGCCATCCTCAAAAATGTTAATTCCATTACCATTTTTGATGCGAGTTGAGAAAATGCTTAGGATGCCAGTATAAGGATTGCTCAATGACTGACCTGGACCATAAACATTCTGATAACGGAAAGAAACGGACTCAACACCGACAGTTGGACAGACCAAATGTACAAGTTGACCTTGCACTTGTTTTGCAATGCCATATACTGAAGAAGGATGAATGGCACTGTCCTCAGTTGTAGCTAAGAGTTCGACTTCACCACCACATTTTGGACACTTGCACTCAAAATCACCTTTTGACATATCCTCGTCACAACGCTCTAAAGGATAAACATCACCGCACTTTTGACAATGATATTTACCTTCGCCATAAATGGCTCTTGATTCTGCCACTAAAACTCGCTTCACATGATGCTTGGTGTTTGTCAATATGTCAAGGAGCAAGGCTGTTCCACCAATATTAGTATTAACATACTTTTCTATCTCGTACATTGATTGACCAGTACCAGTTTCAGCAGCCAGATGAATAACAGCATCTTGCCCATCAAGAGCTTTCAACCAATCCTCACGAGAAGTAACACTTCCCTTGATAAAATGAACCTTGTCTCTGATTGACAAATACAGAGGTGATGTTCTTTCAGGGTTCTCACCATGTATTTGTTTACTCAAATTGTCCAACACTGTAACATTGTAGCCCTTCTTAAGAAGTTTAAGAGCAACGTTGGAGCCTATAAAACCAGCCCCACCTGTAACTAATACATTTTTCATGTCTTATGCGTTTTTTAATTTGTTATCAATAAATTCTAATAACTCAATAGGAGAAAGTTTTTCTTTATAATGATAATCCACTTTCTCCTTCTTCTTTATTTTTTCACACATTTCCTTTGTTATATCAGAAGGTTTTTCTATTTGAAAAATATAATCAGGATTATAGAATGGGGCTTCATGTACCATTGGATTATTTGTTATTAATTTCTTATCCAATGAAATTACCTCGCACATTCGTTGAGTATATCCAAATCCTCCTGCCTGCATGATTTCCAATTCACAATTGCAGTGAAGTACATGTTGTAAATTGTCTAAATATTGCATGTTATCAATATAATGAATTTTATCTTTATACTTTTGTTCTGCAGAATTTACACCAACCAAATTTACATCAGTAGTAACTCCAAATTCCCATAATTTTTCAATGCATTTTAATATCTCTTGGTATCGATTCTTTACAGCACCAAGAAAATAGACATCAAAAGAAGGCATACTTCTAATATGACCATGATAAGAAGAGAAAACTAAAGGGTGGTATGTAAGATTATATTTGTTGCAATCACTTTGATCAAAAGAAATCCACAAATCAAATTCCTTTTTCACTTTTTCAACATCTATAGGTTGATTTTTAACCCGTATCTGTTCTACTAAGTCTTGGGAGAAGAGAACAAATTTAGAATCTTTATATTTCCATCTAAGATATGTTATCAAGCCCGATGGAATTTGCTCCAACCATATGATAAAAAAAACAAAACAGATTGGCTTATGAACCTTAAAGTTGTCTTTAAAGAAGGTCGGATTCCAAATACCTCTAAATGGTAAAGGTATTTTTTTTTGAATTTCTCGTGACAAATGAATATGGCGTAAAGTTTTAAGCAAAGGATTTGGCGAATCCCACATTCCTGCAATATATCTTGCATTATCAATAGTAACTAAATCAGAATAAGATTGTCTATACAAATCCCATTCATGACCAAAAACAACATAATTATATTCCATACTTTAAAAATCTCTGTCGTATTTTACATAAAACATTTAAGTATTTATACCATTTACCAAATTTTCTTTGGCAAATACCTAACAGTATAGATGCACCTTCTAAGTCATTACATTTCTTCCTTATTTTTATATCTTGACATATTCGCTGAAACAATATGTTTTTCAGCCAGAAATTTTCCAAATTCCAATTTTCCACATAAAAACACATTGTCTTATTAATATCATGAATCTTTGTTCGTGCTTCATTATTCTCTGTCATATAAATCAATGAAATAAAAGGAGAAAAAATGACTCTTCTCATTAACATTAATCTCATACAAAACTCCCAATCTTCATAATAAGATAAATGTTCATCAAAGCCATTGACTTTCGTAAACAAAGATGCTTTACAAACATAATTTCCCGGATGTGGATTAAATCTTTTATACCATACAGCCTTAAATGGAGATTCAAATATACACTCTTTTTTCCCTAATAGTTCCCCATATAATTTATCATCAGAACTTGTATGTTTTAAAACAAACAGTTCATCCTTAGGATATTTTTTTATCAGTCGCAAGAATTCAATTAAAGTTCCTGGTTGTAATTTATCATCTCCATCTAAAAAAATTAGCCAATCATACAATGCTTTAGATGCGCCATAATTTCTAGCAACGGAAACACCATGGTTTTCTTTTTGATAAAGTTTTATTCTTTTATCGGTAAACTTTCTGACAACATCAGCACTGTAATCTGTTGAACCGTCATCAACGATTATTAATTCAAAATTTATATAATTTTGAATTAACACAGAATTTATTGTATCGGCAATACTATTTTCTTTGTTATATAGTGGTATTATTATTGAAAAACTAATATTGTCCTCCATAATGAATTATTTTTTTTATTTTTTCTTTCAACATTGTTACATAGAATCTTCGCTTATCTTCAGCAATATTTTCTTGTAAATATTTAGCAATAAACTCATCTGGATTATCTCTCAAAAAATCAAAGATTCCATTACGTTCAGAGGTTAACTCCGCAGGACATTTGAGTTGATAATTCTTACCAGACAGAATTATATCTAAATTCGATAGTTCTTTGTATATTAAATAAGAACATTCTTTGATAATTCTATTTCCTTTTTCAGAGTTAATAAGCAACATGCTAACTCCTCTGTGCTGTCGAGGAAAATTAGGATTTGTGGCTCTCAGCGACCAAAAATCCGCCATAGTAAAATCTCCTGTTCTCTCGGTTCTTGTAAACGGACATTGATAGCAATCCATACGAAGGACATGTCCTGCCAAAAAAGCTTGAAAAAAAGCACGCATCATTTCATCATAATAGATGCGTTTCTTTTTTCCGTTAATTAACATCGTACATGCCGACACTCTTGACCATCCAGTCATTTTCTTACTTCTAAACTGATAATCTATGACTTTGCCCTTATATTTATGCTCCAAATATTCGACAACCATATTAAACATTAACGGAGATGGAACACCATGACAAATTAAATCTGCTGTAATCAGATTTTCATACGGCTTACGCAAAAATAGTTTTAAAGCGGAAACTTGACATGGAGTGCCTGTAAAAAACACTAAACGTCCTTTTTTTAACAGATTCTTTACATTTTTGTAAATATCAGATGTGTTTGATTGTGCATACTTTGATCCACACAACTTATGAAGTTCCTGAATTTCATCTATTACTATATGACGAACTTCCATATTTTTTGAGAGTTCTGCTCCAACAACAACTCCACCTTGGTTTAGAATATATTCAGCGACAACAGAGAATATGCCTCCAGAAGAACTATTATCAAGAACCTTATTAGCTTTTGCCTGAGCTGCAAGAGGATAACCTGTCGGATTGAGACTATCAGCAACATGCAACTCTGGACAAATTTTAGAACACAATCCACAATCTACGCATAAACAATCGTCTATTGTAGGATACAAAAATCCTTCCTTATCAGGAATCATAGAAATAGCATGCTTAGAACAAATTTGTTCACAAGCACCACATCCACAACATAGTTTATTTGTACTTATATTCATTACGCCAATACTTTATTAAGATATTCAAATGACTGCTTCCTAAACTTTTCTATTCTGTCTTCATAGGGTGTATAATCCAACACAAGTTCTTCGAAGGAACTTGGAAGTTTATCTCCAACGGTTTTGACTCTTGATTGAAGCCCTAATGTGTCAATAATGTCGGATTGCCGATTGTCTTTTGTTGGCACATCACCTGCTATAGCGTAAAAAGGCTTGCGAAAATTTATGGAGAAAGCAACGCTATGGAAAGAACAGCAAATGATAAAAGAAGCGTCGGCAAATAATCGCAAAAAATCACTTGGACCAGCCCCAATCATAGGTTTAAAGCCTTTTGCTATCTCGTAAATTTCAGAATTTAAAACCACTACTTTTTTAGCACCAACTATTTTTTTTACACTTCGTACTAATTTGTCTGCATATGGATAAGGGTTAATTGCATAAGCTTGTATATATACAAGAATGTATTTCTCCTTTATTGGATTTTCTTTCGCAGCAAACTTCATCCATTCCTCTTTCGTAAGAAGAAGTGTTGGATCACAACAATGGACTGCTTTTATACCTGCAAGTTCTTTTGTTATCCGAACTCCTGTAGATTCACGTGTAGATATGGCGTCATACCTTTTTAGGTATTTTCCATAATCTACAGCATATTGAGGATAAAACTCGCTTGTACCATAGCTTGCTGCATATGCAATTTTGGGTTTATCATCAGGAGCAAAGTTTAGAAGAAAACTATAGTCATTTGCATAATAACGAGGATTCCATGTTTGGTCGCTTCCTGTCATATAGATATCAAATACAGGAGGATTCTCGATGATACTAACCATGTCATACGAAACATTTGTTTTCTCTATTTGACTCTGAAATTGAAGAAACTTTTCATGTGACTTTAGACAAGCCCATCTCTGATAAGACACCTGACCAATAGGCATACCATGAAATAAGCGATATGAATATTTAAAAATATTCTTCCATATTCGTACAAACAAAGGTGCAACATAACGTTTGGCTTCTCCACCCATTGCATTCTTAAGATGATAATCCGTAGGGTATTTATAATCAATCAATACAGGATGATGCCCCATTTTTTTTAGGATGAATGAAGTAGCAAAAGTTTGAAGAACAGAACCAAAATTGGCTTGTTGAATTGTAATAAAACCTATTTTTTTCATAATTTTAAAACCTTACTTAAATATAATTGTGACTCTATAATGAAAGAATTCAACTTATTTTTTATTGCTTGAAAATTCAGTTCTAACATTGTAGAAGGATCTTCAAGAGACGTTATTAAAGCTACCCTACAACCTGCTCTATCTAACAGCTCTGTTATTCGACTCCCACGTTTATTATGAGGTGCGATATATACACGAAAAGACGTTTCACAATGAATAGAAAAAATTGAGGCATGAAAAGAATCTGTTATAACAAATTTGGCATTTCGAATCCATCCAATCCACTCTAGTGGTCCTGCATCTCTAACTACCTTATGAATGTGTTTGCCTTCCTTTTCTTTACCATGTGAAAACACGACTAACTCAAGTCCCATAATAAATGCTACTTTGTGAGCATATTCATATAAAGGCTCATTATAACTAAGCGCAAAACACAATAAATACCCCTTTTGTTCTGGAAATACAGCACGAGAAAGCCAATATTCCGAAGATAGCAACAGGGTCGGATCACAAACAACGTCAACATCTTTATTGGGAAGTACACCATTAATAATTTGTTTTGCTTTATTCTCCCTTACAGATATGAAATCATAAGTACTTAACCAATTCTTATATGTTTCAGAAAGTTTTTCTGGTAACTGATTAAGTCCAATGCTTGAACCATACGATATTTTTTTTACTCCTTTTTTAGCAAAAGTTAAGAAATATGGTTCTATGCTATATCTCATTGTAGGATTCCAAACCTGATCACTACCACTAATCAAAATATCGTAATCTAAACTGTCTTTATACAGTTCATCTATTGAATGATATGCTTTTGAATATTTTATTTCTGAGAAAAACTGGTTAAATTTTTCATTCTTTAGATTATTTCTATCCTCATTATAGGGGATAACACCTATTATACGTTGAATTTCTAAAAATATTTTCTTTATCATCTTCTTTAAAAAAACATACTTGCTTTTCTCAGAAGGTATCAGACGTGGAAAATTACGACTCGCTTTATATCCACATATTGCTGGTCTATAAAGATCTATTAGCTCACAATTATACCCTTGTTGCTTTATATAATAAAACAAAGCAAATGCTTGTAAGGAACCACCATAATTGGGTGATTTATGAATAGTTATTATTCCTATCTTCATCTATTTAATCTTCTATTGATTTTCTCTTTTAAACAATACCAAACATGCCAAAAACCAGGCAAAAAACCAAATCGTTTCATTGTCTTAGTAAAGCCATGCTTTGCATAATACGCTTCGAATTGCATACGCATAGGATGCTCAATAATTGGATTTGTCATTATTTTTTGTTTACATTTATCTATATCAACAGGGATATAATTCACTTTATCCTTTATAGCCTCAAAAATTTCCTTTCCTTTTGGAGTATTTAATAAAATTAAACTTGCGCCTTTATTATCCTTATTAAAGTCAGGATCTATTTTTTCTGAATGCCAAAAGTCTCCAAGTGTTATATCTGAAGGACGAATAAGATTAGTAAAATGACATTTACTACAACTTTTTCTAAACATAATATGTTTATAAAAAACATAGCTATAAATCATTTTCCCTTTTCCGCCCCCATTTTTAAATTTAAAAGATTCATTATGAGCTCTCCATCCAAATAGTTCTTTGTCTCTAAAATTGACACGAACTATAATGTCATTTTCATTTTTTTCCAAATATTCCAAATAATCTCTCCACACAAAAGGACCTGGGACACCATGACATAGCATGTCAACCAATAACAAATTTCCTCTTAGGCGTTTACCTATAAAACTATTCAAACCAGATGTTTGACAAGGTGTCCCTGAAAAGAGAACCAGAAAACCGTTTTTCAAATCATCTTTTACTTGTTTAAAAACACCTGTTAAATCACTTTGAACATATTTACTGCCTCGGAACTCATTTCTTTCGATTTTGTTGTTTGCTCTTTTATGCACTACTATAAAATGATCTTTATAGCCAGCACCATAAACAATGCCTCCTTTGGCCAATACATAATCCGAAATTGCAGCAAAAGCTGCACCAGACCTGGATTTCATTATTTCGTCAATACTTTTATGGCGAACTCCATATGCTTCAGGGTAAGGGAAATTTAAAGATTTATCGTAATTGTCATTAAATGCACAAACTTTCTCACATAATCCACAGTCAACACATTTTTTCATATCAACTTCGGGATACAAGAATCCTAAAGCATCAGGCTTCATTGTTATTGCCCCATGATTGCAAATACTTGCACAGGCCGTACACCCACAACAATCTTCTTTTTTTGCTATATTTATCATTTTTTCTTTAATCGTTTAATGTAATTAAATATCAATTTTCGTTCTTGCATACTACATCCTATATAGGAAATAACCAATACTCCCCATGAGAAACTAAACAATAGTGAGAGGATTAAATTTAGAAAACCATTGCAAAAATAATATCTAAATATAACAGGGAATATAACAGATAAAATTGTCACAATAGTTATTTTCACCAATACTTTATGAATAAAAAGTTTGGCATTTAAATTTATTTGCTTTTGGAGCATTATAATCCTTGCAAGTAGGCAAAAAAGTCCTAAACAAATGGAAACAACTATCACTATTTCTGGTCTATAACCCAATTTGAGGAATATATAACTAATAGGAATATTTAGAAGTTGTAAACCACCTACAACTAATTGATAGTTCCGTACATTGCCTGTTGCATTATTTGCGACTATCAAAGGATTTGATATTGATTCTACCAAACCTAAAAACATAGTCAACACAACAAAAGACGATGTATAATCTGGTACTTTTATCAGCCATAATTTTAGTATATCTTCCACGCAAATCATAATTGGTAAAGAAATAACAAGCAACATATAATAAGAGAAACGACTGCCTTGGAAAATCAATTTCATCATATATTCCATGTCGCTAGAAGCATAGGCCTTTGTAATTTGTGGACGTAATGCAGTCATAAAATTTGTAACAAAACCATTGACAGCATTTTCAACCTGCACAGCAATTGCCTTTGCTGCATTTACAGCTGGACCTGAAAAAATATTTATTAGCATATTTCCTCCTTGATTACGTAAAATAGCAGACGATGTTCCAATAAAGTTCCAACCTGCATACCCAAACATTTTTTTTACATAATAAGAATTATATCTTATTTTATATTTTTTGCATTCCGAGAAATTACGTTTGCAATATTTTGTATACATAAAACGTACTATAATTTGAACAGACAAAAGTAGAGATGCATAGAAAATAAGCCGATCTATTGGAGAGATAACAATAACATATGCTATCAATAGTTTTGCAACACCTTCAAATATACTTATGTATGCAAAAGCGGACATTTTTTCGTGAGCTATTATTGCAGCATTATAAGGAATAGAAATTAAATCTATGCAAAATGCTAATACAGATAATTGAAATACCCAATTAGCAGCCTCAATACGTCCTATAGGTATAACCATTTTGAAATTCAGAAACCACAAACCTATAATTTCTGATACGATGGCAACTATTACAGCAAGTATAATCTGTATAAAAACACACGTTGAAAACACAATATTTATATTTTTCCCATTGCCCTTTCCCATTTCATAATTCAAAAAACGGCTACAAGCGCCAGATAGAGACTTACTCAATACTCCAAACATTGCAACCATCCCGCCAACTACATTATATATACCATAATCTTCAATACCTAAAGATGATAATATAACACGAGATGTATATAGTGTTATTATCATCAGAAGAATCATTCGGAAATATAACAGTAGAGTGTTTTTTACTATTCTTTTAGTATTATGTTCCATTATTTAACGTATCTTTAAAATTGTTTTTTGTATTCTTCATTATTTATATACACATAATAAAATAGTAATCCCATCATCATAAAATTACCAGATCGATAATACTCCATTGTTGTTAATAAAGAGCCAAGAAGGACAATTATGATAGTGTATCTAACATGTATCATTTCCTTACACTTGCACATTTTTATATTATACAAGGTAAATATAATAATAATAAGGACAGTAATTATGCCTAATATAAACGAAAGACCTATTAATCCTAAATCTTGCCACCATAGAAATTGTTCATTTACCTTCATTAAACCTTGAGTATATTTCCCTGTTCCACAAGGAACTCCTGCTCCTAACAGCCACTCACCAGGCTTATCAAAATAATTACGATAAAAATCCCATTCAACATATCTAACATAATCTGTGTTTGCAAAAGTATCACCACTTTCATTGCGAGCATTCATTTCTTCAATTTTATTTTGAACAATTGGAGTACTATAAATTACCAAACTGGATACGCCAATGATAATTGTACTAATAATTCCTTTCACATTTAACTTTATCGTTTTAAGGTACATAATAATAGAAAACAGTAAAGTCAAAGTTGTTAAAGTTCTGAATCCCATAATAATAATAGGAAGACCTCCCATCAGAGTATATATAAGACCTTTTTTCTTATCTTTGTCCATAAGGCTTTTAACTCCTATCATAAAAAGATAGAAAGCACATATACTACAAGGCAATCGCATTCTAAAATCAACAGTTTCTATACGTTCGGCAGCTCCTTGAAATATTATAGTTGGAAAAATAATCCATTGTATAATATAACAAGAGCAGAATATTATAGAAAATAATAATAGAATTCTTGATATATCTCTCTTTGAGAGATTAAGTTTCATACAAAGAGGTATTATTAAGAAGCCTATATAATCTATTGTTCCTGAAAACATTGAAACGATTTTCTGATCATTAAAAACAATGCTGTATAGACATGAAATTAAGAAGAAAACCATGAATGCACATAAAAATTTTCCAAATGAATTATTTTTTAGTTTTTTATACGATGATAAGAATGAAATGTAAAATATTATTACGCAACATAAATTAATGAGGGGAATACCAGGCAATTCTACTCCAAATAATTTTGTTGCAATCAACATAAATATTATTATATACCAACATTTTCTGTTCATAAATATTCTTGTCCTATAAAATTAATATTATACTATTATTTTTTATTATATGATTTCAGAACTCATCGCATTTATATTGGAAGACGGCAGTTTCTGAGAGGACAGCGAAAACATGGACAAAGCCTCTTGGAATGAAGAACTGGCGATGATTCTACTGCCACATGCTTACCATAAGTAGGAGAGCATTTAGGGATGCCTACTGCAACATCAAGCACTCTACCTTTTACGCAACGTACCAACTTGCTCTGAGTATAAGGAGGACACCTCGCAACACACCATAGCTGTTCATAGCCTCGTTATCTTGGCAAAAGTGAAGGCTACGCCCCAAAATTGGGGCACTTTTTTTCAAACTCTCGCTCGCTGAAACTCTCGAAGAACTAGCCGCGAGCATCACGGAAGAGGTGTGGCTCTATAATGAGCACACCATCAATTTCTGTTTTTACTATATTTATCGTTTCTAATATTCTAAATTCTTTTTTAATGTATGATCTTTCTCATCAAGTATTGAAAGGAGATACTTGCCATAATCGTTCTTCAACATAGGTTGAGCATTCTCTCTCAATTGTTCTGCAGTAATCCATCCTTGACGGTATGCAATACCTTCCAAGCAAGCAACCTTCAAGCCCTGACGTTTCTCCAAGACTTCAATAAAGGTGGATGCCTCAGAAAGGGAATCATGGGTTCCGGTATCAAGCCAAGCAAATCCTCTTGCCATGGTCTGTACCTTTAGCTCCTTATCCTTCAAGAACTCCTGGTTTACCGTTGTGATTTCCAACTCACCCCGAGCAGAGGGTTTGATATGCTTAGCCACTTCCACCACCTTGTTAGGATAGAAGTACAAGCCTACCACAGCATAGTTGCTCTTTGGATGCTCGGGCTTCTCCTCAATGCTAAGACAATTGCCTTGCTCATCAAACTCAGCTACTCCATATCGCTTAGGATCACTTACTTGATAACCAAAGACTGTAGCCTTGCCATTCTGGTCTGCATCTACTACTGACTGATGCAGCATTTGGTTCAATCCTGCACCATAGAAGATATTGTCGCCAAGTACAAGGCAAGCAGAATCATTAGCAATGAACTTCTCACCGATAATGAATGCCTGTGCCAAACCATCGTAAGTATCCGCTCAACGCCGTATTGCATATCTCAAAATAATGTTGTAACTTTGCACGGCGGCATCATTTTTCTAATTTTGAGACAAGAATACAAAGTTTAGCCCTCCATCAGCACAAGCTAATGGAGGTTATACCTTAATTTGACTAAATTTGAAATTCATTTTTATTG
>OQVN01000377.1_pt1 | contig 17198 bp, 14 predicted proteins | sample 1691621 | NCBI WGS metagenome assembly OQVN01 (sample SAMN03418278, study PRJEB22391) | human gut metagenome | biome: human-gut; feature: organic feature; material: feces | host: Homo sapiens | place: Tanzania | collected 2013-01 | reverse complement strand
AGGCTGCCGTAAGGAGTTGGGGAAGAAAGGCCGATCATAGCAGAATAAGACGACGTCTTGTTTTGTGTACCCTAAACATCCGTATATCCAAGATTCATGGCCAAGGGGAATGACATAGACTTAGAAAATATCTCTATGAAGAAATGAAAATGTGAGAAAAAGCGAGTTAACAAGAGAAAAACAAAGATTATTATGGGAGGTTTGTATGTTCAATATAGAAAATTACAACAGTCACATGCATAAGTTTTGTGAAACAATTAAATTAGACTATTTTCCACAGATGCAGGCAAGTGATTTGCTATACAAAATTATCACAATGCAAGATTTATATATGCCAGTATATTTGGTAAAGCCGGATGATGATCCTTTTAAATTTAATGTTAATTATGGCGGTATGCAGGAACGTTTCGTTCCATCGAATCCGCAAAATAACGAATTAGATATAGATGCTCTTATTGCTAAAATTGATGCTAAAATTGCGGAATTGGAGGAAGAAGAACGGAATGAAAGGGAACAAGAACTAGGAACTAAATCTGAAGAGACAATCGACAGCAAAAAGGAAACTGAGGAAGAAGATTTATGGGTTAAAATAGTAGAAAATACTAGTAGTGGAAATGATGCGGAAGACCTGCATAAGTCCAATCTGATAATAAGAGCTATTCCTGGATCGGGGAAAACGACTTTTTGTAAAAAATTAATTCTTTCGGTAATTGATAAAGATAAAGATTTTTTTGAAGATACATTATCAAGAACATCATTGTCCTATGATGAAAAAATAATGCCAATTCTTATGATGTTTAGAAATATTGCGGGAATTAAGGAGTTGCTTTTAGAGAATGCTCCTTTTGAGAATATTCTATACTGCTTTGCTAAAAATGTATTGGACGAAAAGTTTTCTAAGGAATGTAGCTGTGATGAATTTGCCAATTTGCTTGCGGACAAAAATCAAAAACTGTATTTAGTAGTAGACGGATGGGATGAAATATTTGATTTAGAGTTACAGAAACTATTAGAAGATGCAATAAGACAATTTGTAAGCAAAATGGATAATGTATCCATTATTTTTACCATAAGAAAACAATATACCATACCAGATATATTTGGCGGGGAAGACAATAATGATGTATGGGACATAAAGCAGTTAGATTCAAATGAAATTATTGAATATTGTCGAAAATACTATAATGTTATCTATCGGGATAATGATGAGAGAAAAAAATCATATGCATCAGTTGCTGATAATATTATAAAAATGTCAAAGGTAAATAGTCAAATTTCTACAATGGCACAAGTACCGTTAACATTATCGCAGTTGTTGACATTGTCAAGATATGACGGTAGGTTGCCGGAAAATAAATCTGAATTATATGATGACTTACTCGAATTGTATGTTGGATGGGCAACCCAAAAAAATGCAGATAATATTTCACACAACAAGATGAGGACGCTTCTTGCATATATTGCCGCTTATTTGACAAAAAACAATAAATTTTTGTGTAGTATTGATGAATTAAAAGACATCATTAGAGCATGTATTGAGGATTTGTCGGGAATCTTTTCCGACGATATGGATGATGAAGAAATTCTAAAACTCATAGCTGAGCTAGAACATACAGCGATATTTGGTAAGGGATTTGGAGATTCATATGGATTTGTTGCACATAGAACAATGCAGGAATATCTGACTGCATATGCTATTGTTACTCAGAATGCAGATGCGGAATATAATGACATGCTGCCTCTCGATATATTTCGAGATAAATATTTTATGAAGAGGTGGAGAGAAGTAATTGTGTATGCAGTTCTTATGAATGACGGAAGATTGAGGCAAGGCATTGTTAATGATTTGGTGAAAATTGCAAAGGAAAAAGAAGACGATAATTATGCGTATACAAATCTTCTCTTTGATTTTATTTTGAACTCAGTCCCTATTAAAGTCGAAGGTAGGCATCAGATATATGATTTATTGTTTGAAAAGCATATTACAGATAAACAAATAGAAAATATTCATATGCTAATGATGCTTGAAAATGATGTGTCAAAGGACTTCTTTGAATATATTTCTGCAAGGTTTTCTGAGAGTGTGTCAAATAATAGTAGTGAGTATGGATATGCTATGGCGGTAATAAAAGCATCCACATTGTTAGAGGAGATGGAAGCTATACCTAATAGAGTTTCTAGCATCATGGATATATCCAAACCTTATCTGTTATATGAAGCAGAGAAAATAATACTTAGTGATGTTGAAGAAGAAGTGATATTGGGATATGAAATATTGCTTGTAGTAGCGTGGTGTAAGTATGCAAATATTAAAAATGTTTTTTGTACAGGAATAAATAATTTCGCTATTTCAGAGGATGTTATTCTAAAAACGAAACATTATATTAGGGAAGTTTTTCATGTTGATGATATTGCAAGAAGTATAAAGGATTGTGTTTTAGCAGGCTTTGTTTCTTTTGAGAAAATTGTAGATGATGAATTATATAGGTTGTTGCTTCAAAAATTGAATGAAGGAGAGGGGTATGCGGAAACTCTGCTTTCTTTAGGAACAGTACGTGGTGAAATAAAAGAGTATGACATTGATATAAGTTCTGAGATTAAAGATAAATATAGAGAGCGCTTGAAAAAGGAAATAGCTGAGAAGCAATTAGATGATATCATTTATACATATTCGATTTGCTCTATTTTTGATAGAGACATAAGAAATTGTGAATCGCCAATATGGAAACAAATTCAATCATGCTATGATGGGAAAGACGAAGGAGATATTGGAAAGGCACGTTATAAACAAATACATGATATTGATATAAAAGAGCATATGAGACCTGATTCGATTTTACCTCCATTTCTATTGAATGAATCACCTTTTTCTACAGTAGTTAATCCAATCATAGAAGAGATCAAGAGAGAAGCATTAAAAGAAGGGTTAGAAGTTGTAGAATTTATTTTTGCAAAAGCATTATATATTGCAAAATATGACAGGAAAAAAGTATCTTCAGATGGCATAGGTTTCGTTGACAGGGGTTATCATTTTGAATCAATTTCTACGAAGAACAATTTGGCATATTTATATAGAAGAGGCGAAATTCAAAATGTAATTAAGATAGAAGAAAATGATTCGTCTGTGGTAAATCCAAAAGAACTGCTAAGAGAAGGAGTTCAAGAGAATGAACCATTTTCTTTGGTAAATTATGCATTGACTATGACCAATTACGATGTCGAATTGAATAAAGATAGTATTCGAGATGGCTTGGATTTTCTCATCAATCAAATAAAGGGTAAGGATTTATTTCCTATTGAGTGGCAAGGAGTATCAACCTGGTGGATACATGTACTTCTTGATATAGATGATGTGGAGGGAATGATAGTTCTGTATTGGTTATATAAAATTGGTAATTTAAGTCTACAAAATCTAGATGCTAAAGTACTAAGTGCTCTTAGTAATGCTTATATAGGTAATAGTTACGTTATTGAAGATAGTGTATTTTCTGAAATGCTTCACATATCTGAAAATGACTAGGTTAGAAACACTGCTTTAGAATTGAATAAAGTATTCTCCCATATTTGCAGTAACACATATGTGTTGCTGCGATTTTTTTATTTGAAAAATCCCCAAAGAATAATAGTTTTCCTTAATTTATCCCCAGAAATCCTTACCTTATATTGCTCATTAGAAGGCAGGTACTTCTAAATTCAACCAAATGATAAATGGAGGAAATAGACATGGAAAACATTAATATGAACATTTTAAGCACTGTGAGCATCCAGAAACTTGATGATTCTCTTTTAGTAATTGCAAAGAAAAAGATACTTGTTCCTGAGAACAAAATAATTGTGGAGAGATTTGATTCATCATCGTCATTACAGTATCAGCCAGAGGTTGGCACTGAATACGGAAGAACATCTTCTAGAATCATTTTAGCAAGATAAAAGAAGGAGGATATTACCTATGAAGAATAATGAAGCATTACAGGAAACAATGGAAATGAGCGCTATTGCAGCAGTGGAAGAGGAGGAATTAGATATGAAGCAGGACAAGTATGTAGAAGGCGATCTTATTGCAACAGTGGACGAGATGATGAAGCCCGAAGAAGGATTCGATGTTGATTCTCTTATTGCAAGAATCGATGCAAAGATTAAGGAACTTGAAGAGAAAGAGAAGTGCCTCGGAGCCGAAGAAGAGAAAATCATTGAATGTATTAAGGCCGCATTAGATGAACATGGTCTTAAGTATTCATATGATCCGGAAAGAGCGAAGATGGTCGAGGTTGGATTTGGCGCTGATAACAAGGTGTTTAGAATGATGATTATTCTCCAGAATGAGAAGGTTATTTTCAGACTTTCATTTCCGTTCAGAGTTCAGTGCAATACATTGGCTCTTGTTAGCTTATATATGGCTCAGTTCAATGAGAATAAGGCATTTTCTCTTATGAATCTTGATCTTGATGATGGTGAAGCAACAATGGAATATTCATATCTTCTCGGAAAGGCCGAGGAGTTCAATAAGGAGCATTTCTGGATTTATTTGATGTCATTAGTACATCCTGCCCAGGAGGCCTATACAAGATTAAGTCATCTTGCAGTAGGTAAGGTGTCAAAGGACGTTAAGAATTTATACATGACTCTTCTTGAACAGTCTCTTGCAGTGATTAATGGAGAAGATGAAGAGGAAGAAGCGGTAATCTATGGTTGTGAAGATTTACAGAAAGGTAAGGATTCTAGAGAAGAATTCCTGAAGAGACTTATTCGCGATCGTAAGCCTTTATCTGACAGGGATGATGATTCTTTCCTATTCGACTTTTTGGGTGGAGACAATTCAAGACCACATGGCATTCCTACCTTCGAAAAATTCATGAGAATGAAGCATGGAGAAGCTGAAAGCAAGAAGGATAACACTGAAAATGTGGCTAACAGTGATATTGAGGACATCTTTCTTCCATTCGTAGAAGATGACGATGACGAGTTAGATGCTACTGGTACAGAGGAATAGGAGGATATTGATATGACAAAGAGCAGAGAACAGGCTATTGAAGCCGCAAAGGCAATGGTTTCGTCAAAATTTGATATCTCGTCACAGGCAATGGGCATGATGAGAGGCGGTTCTGGCAATATTTATGAAGCTAAGGCTAGTAAGGATGTAAAGAATAACCTTGTGGAATTTAGTGGAAAGTATTGTGGAATGGATAGCGAGTCAAAATCAATTTCTATTATGTTAGAGAAGGAAACAGTTAGCATTATTCCTATCAAAGAGACTGTTTATAGCAGAAGTATTGTGGGAGCTAAGATTCCTCGAGGTGAAAAGATGTATGTAATTGCAGTTAGGGCTGAGGAGCATCCTGTTTATGTACCGGTTGTAATCATTCGTGATGAGGAAAAACAGAATTTCATGATGGTAAAGAGCCTTTTTGGAAGAGCTAATGCTATCAAGACATTTTACAAGTTGGAATCAGCAAAGCAGGAAGCAATTCTTAGTCAGCTTGGTACAAATCACTATAACAGATTTGAATCTGATGAAAATATTGTTTTTCAGACTCGCCAGGAGTTGGTACTCAAATATGCACTCACAAAAGAAACATACACCCCTGATACACAGAGAGCCATTGAGGGTATGTTTAAAGACAAGGAAACTTCAAAACATAAAGTTGATCAGAGACTCCAGTATATTTTCAGAATTGCTCCTAGTTGTGAGAAAAGAATCCCTGTTAAGGCCGAACCTTTTGAAAAGAAATTGAATGAGAAGTTCTATAAGATGGACAAAGCAAAGAAACAGATTAAAGACCTGTTTTGCTCCATTGAAAGGGCAGAAAAGAAAGGTTGTAATGTTCTGTTTGTTGGAGAACCTGGTGTTGGCAAGACTTCACTTATGATGGCTATTGCTGAGGCTATGAATCTTCCGTTTGAGTGTATCCCAATGAATGGTCTTTCTTGTCCGCTTGAAATTGAAGGTCTTGATCCTGGATATGACAGCGCAGATGCGGGCGCTATTGTAAAGGCATTTGCAGCGCATGGTACATCTCAGATGGTGTTATGTTTGGATGAGTTCGATAAGATGAACAGATTATCTAAAGAAGGAGACCCTATGAATGTATTCTTGAGAGTATTCTTAGGGGATCATTATGATAAGTTCCTTCAGTGCACTGTGAAAACAGACAATACCATTTTTATCGCAACTGCTAATAGCGTTGAGAATATTCCAGAAGCAATCATGAATCGCTTCAATGCAGTGATTTATCTGGATGATTATTCATGCAATGACAAGTGTGAAATTGCCAAGAGATTTCTTATCCCTGATGTTTTAAAAAATTACAATATTGAGGCAACTAATGTAGATTTCACAGATGAAGCTATTCGCTGTATTATTACACGCTATTGTGAAGACGATGGTGCGAGAGATCTGAAGCACAATATTGAGAGAATCGTAAGTCGTATCATTGGAGAGGGTAAAGCAGATGTAAAGAATGAAATCACACCTGAGTATGTGGACAGCGTATTGGCTGAGCTGATTGAAGAAACGCCTGCACTTTACTTTGGAAGAAATAGAGAATATTATTCTGCTCCTGTTGCCAAAGAAATTAAGAGGTGTATTCGTGCAACCAAGAAGTCTTCAAATTCAGACACGGATCGTTTTGACACAGAAAAGAAACGTCAGAAATTAGATTATCTTTTGGCTTGCAGAACAGAAGCTAAGACATTTTTGGATAAGTTTGATCCAAAGTATTTGGAGAGTGAACTTCATAAGAATGTCTTTGGTATGAACAAAGTGATTAAGGAAGTAACTAATATCTATTTTACAGCATATCTGCAGGGAAATAGTCTTAACAGTAACCTTGCGTTATGTGGAGGTTATGGTATTGGTAAAACTTCCATCGTAGAGAATATTGCGAAGGCAATGGATTACCGTTACGTGAAGATTTCTCTTAATGGTATTGCAGATATCAAGGAACTTCGTGGTTTTTCAAGCACATACATTGGAAGCGAGCCTGGCAGAATCATGAAGGGTTATAAGGAAGCTGGTTCACTTAGAACCGTAGTTCAGTTAGATGAAATCGACAAGCTTAAGCCTGAATTTGCTGATGTTCTTCTTGATTTACTTGACAGAGAATTTACAGATAATTTTGTGGATGTTCCTGTAGATCTTAGACAGTCTATCTTTGTTGCAACAGCAAATGATTGGTCGAAGGTAGCTCCGGTTGTACGAGATCGCTTTATTGTTATTGACGTAGATGGCTATTCAAGAAGTGAGAAGAGTCAGATTGTAAGTGACTATATTATTCCAAAGTTAGAGAAGTGCTACGCAGCAAGTGGAGTATCAATTGCTATTGATGATGAAGCTGAAGACTTTCTTCTTAAGACATATGCGACATCCTTTGGCGTACGTGATGCAGAAAAGGCAATGCAGAGAATCTGCTCATCAAAATTATTAGATCAGGTGGGAGCTAATGATGCTGTAAACGTAAGAATTAATAAGGAAGATGTTTGTAAGTATCTTGGTGAAGTTCCTATTCCAAGAGGAAATTTCCCTGAAGATGGAACAATTCCGGGTATTTCTAAAGCACTTGCAGTAAGTAATGGGAATATGGGAAGTAGCTTTGCGATTGAGACTGTTCTTATTGATGGTGATGAGTCTCTTGAAATGACAGGTTTACCTAAGGAAACAGCAACGGATTCTGCAAAAATTGCTGTGACTTGCATTAAAAAGATGTATCCGGATCTCCTTAAGGGAAAGCACATTCATGTTCATTTCGGAGAGGGAAGTGTTCCAAAAGATGGTCCTAGTGCAGGAGTCGCACTTCTCATGAGTATCTTATCAGCAGCAATTAATAAGCCAATCATGAATGAGAAGCTATATGACATTGCATATACAGGTGAAATCAGTCTTACTGGTGGCGTATTTGCTATTGGAGGAACTATGGAAAAAATCCAGGCGGCTTATGATTCGGGTTGTAGCAAGGTATTTATTCCTATGCAGAACTATGAGCATCTTGATAAGAAAAAACTTAAGGAGTTCAATTGTGAAGTCATTCCTGTGACTCATGTTTCGCAGGTTATTAAATCTGTATTCCCTGATCTTGTTTAGGGCATGTAGGACGTGGCGCTTTTGCTGAGAGTCAGAAGTGCCACATAAAGCTTCATAAATTATTAGCAAATAAATCATGGAGATTATTATCGGACATGCGTCATATAAGTAGAAAACAAAAGGAGGGCTTAGTTATGAGCAAGGATTATTACAAGCAGCGCGATGGTATGGACAGATATGCAGTATACGGTGAGGATGGTTACGAACACCGTGGTAAGGCTGAATACGGAGATGACGGTCATATGACTCGTTTGGATATCATCTCACCGGTAGCAGATCAGCCTGGATACCATCATCACGAGTGGTGGAATGAGAAGGAAGGCTACGGACACGAGATTCATCCAGATCATTAAGAAAGCAATCGCAGAGTCTGTATGGTAAACAGACTCTGCATGAAAAGAAAACAACATAAACAATCAATTCTAAGGAGGATATGAAAATGGGAATGAATTTTAATTTTAACGATGTACCTTTACCACCTAGCAATGTGTGCGAGCCACATATGCCTGTAGCAGTATTAATCGATAACTCGGGTTCAATGTCTGGTCTTGCAATTAGTAATGTCGAGAAGTCTGTAAACAGATTTGCTTCTGATATTTGCAAGGATCCTAAAGCGGCTGATAGAGTCGATATTTGTGTAATGAGTTTCAATGACTCTGTTAGTATTATTCAGGATTGGTGTCCTATCACTGAAATGAAGAATGTGGAGCTTTCTGCGGGCGGAGGGACAAACATGTCAGCGGCTTTAAGAATGGCGGTAGACAAGTTAAGGGAAAGAGGCCATCTTTACGAGGATAACGGCATCGAGGTAAGAATGCCATATCTCATCATTCTTACAGATGGAATGGGAGATAACATTGATCAGATTGCTGAGGAAATTCGTGGCAGAACAAATTCTAAGAAAATGCTTCCTTGGTTTCTCGGAGTTGATGGATACGATAAGACTACTGCAGGTAAGATTACAGAAGGAAAGAGAGTATTTGAGCTTGCGGATGAGAACGGATATGACTTTACAGACTTTTTCAAAGTAATGGAAGTTAGTATCAAGGCAGTTTCTACATCGGCACCTGGAGCAAAGCCTGTTATCAAGGATGAAGAGAATCCGCTTACGAAAGAAGACTGTGGTGTTAAGGTTGTAAATATCGATGACTGGCTTTCTTAATTGATTTAGGAAGGGGCAAAGTCCCCTTCCACCTATGGAGGTGTTGCAATGGCAAATTTTACTACATATAAGGTTAATTTACCTGGTCCATATCACATTAAAAAAGGTATTCCTTGCCAAGATGCATATTGCATAAGAGAAACACCTGATGGGGTAATTGTTGCTGCCGTAGCAGATGGATTAGGTAGTGAGGCATATTCAGATAAAGGAGCGAAAATTGCTTCGAGTTATGTTGTTACTTATTGTAAGCAGAACTATAAGCCTGAAATGACTGAGGGTGAAATAATTGCGTTGTTGAGAAGGGCATACACCAAAGCATATGCGCAGGTAGAAAAAACGGCTCTGGCTGATGGAAATGATGCAGATCAATACGATTGTACACTGTGCACAGTTATCTATGATGGGAAAAATCTTTATTATGGTCAGTCGGGAGATAGTGGATTGATTGTGGGAAGCTACGATGGCGGCTATTACAAAATTACTGAACAGCAGCGTGATGAAGATGGAAATGTTTTTCCTCTTTGTTTTGGTCCTGAGTACTGGGATTTTGGAAAGGTTGAGGGAAATGTGACATCTGTAATGCTTATGACAGATGGGGTTTGGGAACAGGCTTGCCCGCCTATTTTGAGATTCGAAAAGCAGCAGATTAATGTGGGATTTGTAGAAATGTTTATGAATCATTACGGACTTAAGGAGTATGAAGTAAGAAGCCTTGAAAGAGAAGCAAGACGTTACTTACGTGATTTTCCAGCAGAACGCGTGGATGATGATAAGACGATCGTGGTCATAGTTAATACTGATGTAAATCCAACCCGTAGAGAAGATTCGTATTATGCTTCACCAGATTGGAATGAGTTGGTAGCTGCGCGAGAAAAGCGCATTCGAGAACAGAGTAAACCTAAGGTCACGGTGGAAGAGGCAGAGGACACTGATGGCTATATAGCTTCCAAGAGTGAAGTGAGAATACCTGTCGATTTTACGGTAGCTGGAAAAGCAATTAAAGCAATTGTTGATAAGGTTGATGAGGTACTGATTCCACCAACAAAAAATAAGCCTGAAGAAACAAAAAAACACACACCCAAGACAATACATATAGACATAAGAGTATAAAGAGACGGGGCGATGTCTTGGGTGATGTGATAGTCCTGATACTCTTTATACTGGTTAGTTTTCTTGCATGGAAACTTAAAGATATTATGAAGGAATGGATGCCTTTGACATTACTGGAGTTATTACTTATATGCTTCGTGATGAATTCAACGGTACTTCTGCCATCATCAAGCCTTCTTGTTGTGCTGGAATACTCATATATCCTAAATCCGCTTAGTGTAATCATAGTTGGAGCAATAGGAGCTTCATTAGGCGAACTTACGGGTTATATGATAGGTGCAGAAGGCGCATCAATAATAAAGAGATTTAAGAAATTCTCAAAGATTACAAATTTTAAAAAGCATTTTTTCTTGTGGGTTATGCTATTCGCTTTCATTCCATTTCCTGTTTTTGACATTGCTGGAATCATGGCGGGAAGTATTCGAATGAATCCAATAAAGTTTTTGCTTGCAAGCTTTATTGGAAAGGCTGTAAAGATGACATTTTATGTAATGCTTATACATCTCGTAAGTAGTTTTTGGGGATAGGAGGTCGAAAGATGGATGCATATACTCTCTCTGGAAAAATGATTACTCTTCAGGAACCTGCAATAAAATCAGGAGGTGAAGGGGCTGTTTATAACATTATTGGATATAACAATGTTGTTGCAAAGATATATCTTTCTAAAGCAGATGCTAAGGAACGAGAAAGTAAGATTCGTGAGATGTCAAGCTTGAGCGAAACCTTAGGATTCAGAAAAACAAATATTTTAGATGACGTTGCATGGCCTTTAGCTCCGTTGTTCAACAAAGCTAAGGAATTTATTGGCTTTGGAATGACCAGAATAACTGCAAAGTATGAGCTTGATGATATTTATTCCTTGAGCCAGAAGACTAATGCCGGAATGAATACGAGTGAAAAGATAAAAATATTAATCAGTTTGTGCTCAGTTGTTGAAAAATTACATTCATGCGGGCAGATTTTTGGTGATTTCAATCCTAACAATATTAAGATTGATGGCAACTGTAATGTTAAGTTTGTCGACAGCGATTCGTATCACTTTAATGCAGGTAAATCGGTTTATCCATGTGTTGTTTGTGCACCTGGCTATGTTGCACCGGAACTTATGAAGAAATGTAAGGGAACTACATATTCTGAATATTTTTCAAAGGGCGGCATTACATTCACAAAGGAAACGGATAATTTTTCGTTAGCAATTCACTGCTTTAGAATGCTAATGAATGGTTGTCATCCTTTTACATGCAAAAAGCATACAAAGAATATCGGATCTACTCCTGCTCCATCAGTTGACAAGAGAGTGGAAAATGGTGAAACTCCTTTTTTTACCAATGTAGCTAATTTTACAACACCTGATTGGGCTCCGGATATTACATGCCTTCCGATGTATTTGCGAAAGATGTTTGAGAGAGCTTTTGTAGATGGACATACTAATCCAAACGCAAGACCTTCAGCAACTGAGTGGAAGCAGACATTAATTAAGTATCAGAATGAAATTACAAAATGTCATGTGGAGTCCAGACATTATTATTGGAACCAACTCAAGGCTTGTCCATATTGTCTGGCATCTGACAGAGGTAAGAAGAATCTCATTGCTACAATGGGTGGAAGTGTTCGACCTCAGATGAATGTAAACCGTGGAAACACCACAGGAAATGCGTCTGCAGCATCTCGGGTAGTGAAAAGTAATTCAACAACGAAAAATTCTTTCAGTAATGCCTTAAATACCAGTGTGACAAAACCTAAAAATGCAGGTACATATTGGACTATCACTATCATAATAGCAGTTATTATCCAGATGCTGCTTGCAATGTATGCATATGCACCTATTTATTTTTCGATGGTTGGAGAAGAGTGGGTGATGTGGATAGGAGCTGTTGGAAGTGCCATTTCTGCAGTTGTAGGTGTGGTTATGTATGGAATGAAATGGTCTGGAGCTAATAGCTATCCGTATGATTTCAAGTGGTATGACTACATCGTTTCACAGCTTACAGGATTAGGATTTGCAATAGGTTTTGGCATAGCTTTGGCAGTTATTGTGTTAGTTGTAATCGTAGTTATGTACATATTAGCGTTTATCTTTGTAATCGCAATCTTGCTTGCTTTTTTAGCAGGATTAGGATCGTGTTAGGAGGGACAAATGGAAGAGAAAATCAGAAATGTACTTATTGAAAGATGCAATTATTCAGAAGTGGAAGCGAGCGAAACAGCGAAGGATATTTGTGGATTTACCAGTGAAGATTTAAGAAATGCAGTTAGTGCGTGGATTCATAAAGAAGAAATTACTGAGGTAAGGGAAGGAAAGTTTTCTACACAGGGGTTAATGAAAAATCACTCAATGGAGTATCCGGCGGCACTTATTTTTATTGACTGGTATCGTTCTTCGCCTATAGAAGCAGAATCTGCATTGCACTGGATGATATAGGGGGTGTGGCCTATGACATACAGAGAGATGCTTAATACATTGAATGCTGATGTATGGAATAACCTTACGGAAAACGAAAAACTGGATTATTTTCAAAGTCTTGAAAATTATATGGCAATGGAGAGTAAGAGAGAAAGCTGTAAGGTAAACGGAAGATTTTTATACACAGGTGAAGAGGGGATAGTGCTTGGCGCCTATAATCCAGAAACGAGAGAAATCGATATTAACGTGTCACAGTTCGATAGTTATGCTTTATATGGGCAAGAACCAAGTCGTTTGACACAGACTTGCTTACATGAAGGCAGGCATGCTTTGCAGCATCAGGTGGCAGAGGGGATGGTTGATTATCCAGATCAGAAAACAGCTGAAGAATGGAAACATAATTTGGAAGAAGGAAATTATATTTCTTATAAGAGAAACCCTAAGGCCTATTATCAGCAACCTGTAGAACGAGATGCCAGGGAGTTTGCAGAGTCCAGATATGCAGCTCTGCTTGCTGAAAAGGAGAATATGGAGAATTCAATGGGTGATAGCGTAGATATTAATGAAGCAGCGCAGGTGTTTGCAAGCCAAATGGAGAATAATTCTGAATTGTCGGCTGATTTTCAAAGTGTTGGAAATAGTGAACATGTAGGACAAAGAATGTAGGTGATTTTGATGCTGATTTCTAAAGAGATAGTGTTGGGAAATTCACTCGAACAAGGAACAGTTCCTGTTAGAAGGGATCCGGTTATTCAACTTCTAGGAACTGTTAAGAATGCAAAAACAAAGTTGAGTCTTTCCGCAGAGGATCTTTCAACACATGTATTAAATACAGGAGCTACGGGTTCTGGAAAAACCAATGTTATCTATGAAATGACTAGGCAGATAAAAGGTAAATTAACATCAGGTGATGCAATGATTGTATTTGACACTAAGAAGGATTTCGGTGAGTTACATGATGGAAATGATGTTGTAATAACTAACTCTGTTTGGGGACAGTCAGCTAAAGGTCCTGCTTGGAATATTTTTATGGAGCTTGTTGCGGATGGATGGGAAAAGGAAGCTATAGAGATAAATGCGGATGAAATAGCGGAGTTAATCTTTGCTGAAAGTATCGAAAACAGTCAGTCCCCTTTTTTTCCTAAGGCGGCTAAAGATATTTTTGCGGCGATCCTTAAGGGGATGACATTTATTGGAATAGAGGATAAAGATCATAGAATTAAGTACATGAATAACGAAGCGTTGAAAATTTACCTGTCAAATCTTAACGCACAGATGCTCAGAGAATTTGTTGGTAAGTTTCCAGAACTAAGAGGGGTATTAAAGTATATTGGGGATGGAAGTTCTGAACAGGCACTTGGTGTGTTGGCGGAATTAGAGGAAACAACGGGGCAGCTGTTTCGCAAGTCATTTGGTCTTAATGGAAGATTTTCAGTAAGAAAATTTGCTAAAGAAAGAGCTGGAAAAACATTATTCGTAGAATATGACATCTCATGTGGCAGTACGTTTATTCCAATTTACAAAGTGCTTTTTGATATGTTTCTAAAGCAAAGCTTATGTAATGCCAATAAAGGTAAAGTATACGTGATTTGCGACGAGCTGAAGCTTCTACCTCATCTGTTACATCTGGAGGATGCTTTGAATTTTGGACGATCTATTGGCGTTAACATCATTGCAGGAATTCAAAGTATGGAGCAACTTTATGAAGTGTACGGTGAAATAGGTGGGAAGAATATTGCTTCTGGTTTTCAGACTACTATCTGTTTCCATACAAATAATCATGCCACAAGGGAATATATTCAGGGTGTTCATGGAAGCAATTATATGGCGATTCAACATACAGGTGCCTCGAATAATCTTCAGGAGGGTGTACGTGCTGGTTATTCAGTAGAAGACTGGGAAATAGCAGATCTAAATTTGGGAGAAGCTATCGTTGGACTACCTTTTGAGAAACCTGTGAAATTTAGATTTGAAAGGTATAGGTGTTGATATGAATAGAGGAACTAATTTTTTAGTGACGACAACTGCGTCCTTGATTAGCAATCATAACAGAAAGAAAACCGTTCAAAAAATCAAGAAAATGAATGATACGAACAAAAGAATTGCAAATGTTGGTCGCATTTATGCAGATGGGATTCTTCCTGAGCAGGAAATGGTCGCCAATATTTGCATTACGGGTGGGACGGAAGATGCAAGAAACACGTTATTACTCCAGAATTGTAAGCAATCCGTAGCAAATGGTATACCTGTCGTTATCATCCATGAAGGAAATTATCATCTTGAGTATGACGTTAAGAAAGTTTTTCAGGGAAAGTGTTACTGCAGATCTATTAGTAAATCAGAACCTTTTTATGAGCCATTAATGAGACTTAATGACCAGGAAGTCTCTAATCTTTTAATGGAGGCATCAAAGGAAGGTGACGAGATAGGTTCTGACGGTTCATTATACTTAAAAACCATTGCAAGTATTGCCCGAAGAAAAGGAATTAATCCATATACAAGAATGTTATCAACTTTCCCTTATGCACAGGCACAGACGGTAATTGCTGGAATGGAAGCAAAGAGTATCATAAGCACGATGGAAGCATCAGAACTACGTAATGACATTATTGCTGGCGCTAGCGAGCGCTCAAGAATAGACAGATTCTTTTCGGAGCTCATTAATCAGAGTGATATTGTAGCCGGAAAGGGACAGCTTGCACGTTCATCTTCAATATCAGAATGTATAAGAAATCGAGGGGTTCTTATTATTGATGTAGGAACATGCGCTAAAAAAATGCAGTTGAGCTTTATTCGTGCAGAATTAGAAAAATGTATTAAAGGAGGTCAGGCTTTTCGTGTTGTATTGGATGCCATGACACTGGCTGATAGTCCGTTAATGATAGATTTATTAGGAAAAACATATGCTAATTTCTGGTGGTCTTTATCAACTCCTGATATTAACACTTTGGTAAACGCGGGAAAGAATCTTACTTCATGGGTCGCATTGACGCACAAGACCATTATGTTTGCTAATAGTTTAGGCACTTCTGAGGCACTTTCAAAAGAGCTGGGAGATTATGATTATGTAGAAGTAACTAACACCCATGGTGGAGGGACCGATTTTGGTAATTTTGGCTTACACTTTGGGGTAACAGATACGGTTCAGACTTCAACGAGACGTGAAATGGCGGTAAAGCCGGAGGATATTAGTACACTCGGGAATAGGGAATTCTATGCCTTGAATAATAATTCCTCAGAAATAATAAAGGGAGTGCTTATGTAATGATTAAAGGGGTATTTGAATTTTACTTTGAGATGATGTCTCGAGAAGAACAGATTGTATATAGAGCTATGTATGATGGCTTGCTAAATATGCACGAGAATTTTACAGTTTCTAAATGCGAATATGATAAGTTGGGGGATATTTTTGAGAAAATAACTGATGATCATCCGGAAATATTCTATGTAAAATCAATCAAAATACAGTCGGGCGGATTGTTCTCTGGATATCGAATTATCCCCGAATATCGGTTTGATAAAGAAGAGGTGCAGTATATAAATAGCGAGATTAAAAAGGAGGTAGAAGCTGTTCTTAGGAAATGCCGAGAGACTGATTCTTTCGAAATTGAAAAAATGATCCACGATTACCTTGTTGGTAAGGCAACATATAAAGATGTTGATGCACCATACAGTCATGAAATGCCAGGAGTGTTTTTATATGGAATTGGCGTATGTGAAGGTATGGCTAAAGCGTTTAAGTATCTTTGTGATTTGGTCGGAATTCGGTCAGGAATAATCGTTGGGAATACAAAGAGCGAAGCGTCAGCCCATGCTTGGAATCAGGTGTGTATAGAAAATAAATGGTACAATGTCGATGTTACATTTGATTCAAATCTCAGCAAATATGCAGGAGATATCAGATACGATTATTTTAATGTTACTGACGCTGAACTATCTGATAGAACATCATTTTATACAGTGCCAGAATGCAGAGAATACTATGGATTTTATGTAAAAAAACGTCAATTCGCAAACTGCCAAAAGGAATTAAAAGCTATTTTGAGAAAGCGACATGGAAACATTGTAAGTGTACAGTTACCGAGGATTAATTGTCTGCAGAGACAACTTGATGAATATCTGCTTGAAACCATTTCAGATGGTTTGGGCAGGTTCGGAGCGTATAATGTTAGCATCACACCGAATTATGAAATGAACGTCTTTACCGTTAAGATTAATAAAGAATTATAGACCTCCACGATTTATTTGTGGAGGTTTTTTTCATTGAGAGCGTCTATATAGATAAGGAGGTGGACAACTATGCCTATTATATTTTTTAAAGAACATAACGAGAACACGATTGAATTAGAACCTTATTGCTCATTTGGAAAGAAATTTAAGGAGAAGGTGGAGGAGGGGATTGATGGTTCGTGTGTTACAGTACCTATTTCGAATTATAAGGGTGA
>OQVN01000373.1_pt1 | contig 17352 bp, 15 predicted proteins | sample 1691621 | NCBI WGS metagenome assembly OQVN01 (sample SAMN03418278, study PRJEB22391) | human gut metagenome | biome: human-gut; feature: organic feature; material: feces | host: Homo sapiens | place: Tanzania | collected 2013-01 | reverse complement strand
AGTAATTGCCGCAGTAGTTTTAGTTTTTTCACCATCTACCATCAGCAAGGACTTATCCGCAAAGTTAACGGAACCATTTGCAACAGCAGTTGTCGGATAATCAACTCGAGAGCCATCAACAATCAGAGAACCGTTTGTAACATTAATAGTAGAAGCGATATAAGCTGCAGCAGAAATTTCATTTTCTCCCCATGTTTGCTCAGTCTTAGCAAAAACACTTTCAGCCGTTGCTAAATCTGCACCCAAAGAAAGTACAGAGTTTCTACCAACTATATACATACCATCTGCTGTCGTAATATTTTTCACAGCCAAGCCACTAGCATCGCTAATAGTTGTGCCTTCATTCCATACTGGGTCGAGGAGAATAGAACCACCATTTAATTTTATTTCGTCAACAGTGAGTTTGCCAGCACCATTATCATCACCAATATTCAAAGAGCTGCTAATAGAGCCGTTATGTATAAGTTCTAATTTTTTAGCACCAACGTTACCTGCTAAATCACCAACGTAATGTACTGTTAATTTATCAGTATTTAATGAACCCTTTTCACCATTAAGTCTACCACCAACCAAGGTAATGCTGTCAGTAACTTCTACCTGACCATTGGTTTTCAGCGTACTTGCATTGTTAACAATGACTTCACCGTTTATTTTATATTGCGTATTGCTTGTAGCCAACGCGTTGCCGATATTCAAATGGCCCATACCGACAACAGGATTAGCATGATCAGTACCAACAACAACCTTAACATCTTTGTCAGCACCATTAACAGTAATTACACTGCCACCCTGGCTACCGCCAAGAGTTACCTCTTTGTTACTAGTAATTACCACGCCATTGCCTGCTCCAAGGTCAAGCTTGCCAACAGCAAAGCCATTTTCAACCTGCTGTTGAACCTTAACGCCGTCAGCCGCGTTGTTCTCTAAAGCATCTGTACTGCCAATCAAGAGGTTGCCGTCAGCCTTAGCAGTAACCTTATCAAGCTCAGTATTGCTGCCAAATTTATCAGCAGCTTCTCCTACGCTGATTTCAGTTTTTACTTCGCCAGTTTCTTCTTTAACAAGCTCGCCACTCATAGTCAGCTTGGTTACGCCTTGCTTTGCCAATTCAGCCTGTGCAGAATCTGTATAAGACTGAGTGAATTTAGCATCATTCAAAATCAGTTTGCCGCCCTTGAAGTCAATACCTTCGTTAGTGATTGCGCCGGATTCCTTTTGCGTTGCCGATGCAGCGTTAGCATAAATCTGGTCAGACATAGTGGAGATAACGCCGTTTTTGTCGAGGACGATGCCTTTGGCATCGGTGTTCAGGGTATTCCCCTCTTCAGTCTTAACACCATACATTTTGCTATATAAATTGTCATCCTTCAGCGTACCGCCGTTGATATAAATCTTGCCGCCATTTTCAGCAACAATACCTTTATCAACAGTATATACATTTTTCTCAGTACCATCAAAAGTAATAGATGCATTAGCATTAGCACCATCAGCATCGATAATTTCAGTTGCCTTTACATCAGCATTGTTGACAGTAATAGTTGTGTTGGCATTAGCAACTAAGTATGATGTATTAACCTTACCACCATTAATATTAATAGCAGCACCATCTTCTGCTTCAATACCATCTTCACCAACTGTATATGTTGCACTGCCATTGCTACTGTTTAAATTAATAACTGCACCCTTGCCGGAAGCAAAAATTGCTGCATCAGCATTTACGTTGGAATCATTAACTGTAAGCACACCGCCTTCAAAAGCGCCAAGGTTAGAATCAATCTTTACTTGATTGAGTTCAATGGTAGCACCATCAGCACCAATTTCAGTGCTGTATAACGGTTTATTCTCTTTATCATAAAAACTACCAGCAGTAACACTACCACCATTCAAAACAACTTTACTTTCACCAGACGCTTCAATACCACCAGTAAAATCTACATTAGTAGCATTCAGTATACTACCATCACTTATATCCGCAGCAATATCAGCAAAAGCTACTTCAGGCTCTTGATCATCATGACGCTCGACCTTACTACCGATAATCTTGCCGCCACCATTTAAAATTATACTCGCATTAGAGGAAGCAAGAAGGCCTTGCGCTTCAACGCTACCACCAATGATATTGATAACGCCACCATCCTCAGCCGCTACATCGCCAACATTATATTTTGCATTACCATCGGTGCTAATCAAATCAATCGTACCATTTTTCCAAGCCCAAATTCCTTCAACGGTGTTAATGCTGGAGTTTTTAATGGTTACCTTTGCACCCTCAGTTGCAAGCGTTGCAGATTTTATATCTACGCCCTCTGCTACAATGCTAGAGCCTTCGCCAATTGCGCCAAACTCAGTATAACCATCCTTTTCTCCATTTTCATAGTAATCACTTGCAGTTACACTGCCGCCCTTAAGGATAACCTTAGAGCCTTCTTTTGCTTTAAAATCGCCTGTAAAATGAACGTCAGTTGCTGTCAGAGTAGAGTTGCCCGTTACTGATACAGCTAATGTATTTCCATCCTCATGTTTATATCCTGTAATTTTGCCGCCTTTCAGCTCTATTACAGAGCCTTTATCTGCCGTTACTTTCCCCGCTTCTACAGCATTATAAGTATGCTTTTCCCCATCTTCATGAAAAATATCAGCTGCCTCAAGAAGAAGCTGACGAGTACAAGCGTCAATATGCCGCCTGCTGCCACAACGGAAAGCAGGACTTTTTTTGCCAAAGATTTGTCCTTATGATTCTTCTTCATAATCACTCAACCTTTCTTTTTTTTACTCAGCATCAGCATATCAGCTCATCCTAAAATATGCGTGCTAAATGACTCTGCACGAAGGTATTAGCATATACTATTCAGAATAATTACCACATTATTCGCGCACGTCTATATGCTTAAATTATAGCACAGTCTTCCCCCCCGACAAGATTTTACGGTAAAATAAGTATAAACTTTTTAAGCTTGTCGGCGCTAAAAAGAGAAAAGGCTTTTTACGAAGAAAAAATCGCCCAAGCCTCACCGTAAAGTGAAGCCTGGGCGGTTAGAGTTTGCGCTCTCGCAAATTACAGCAGCTCAGCCTTTTTATCCAGAATTGCTTTGCAGGCTGCACAAGCCGGGCAGTCGCAATATTCAGCGCCTGCTGCCTTGATTTCCTCTGCATGAGCAAGAATATTTTTGGCCAGCTCTGCACCAAAGACGCCAACGCCGGCCTCAGAGCCAGCAAAAGCAATCAGTCCATCAATCGGCATAATGTCTGCCTCCAGCTCGGCAACATAAGCCTTCGTTGCCTCTGCCTCATCAGCAGTGCCTACAACAGCCAGCCATTTTTCAGCAGCAGCCTTTGCTTCAGCGCTGCAGCTCGGAGCAGCAATCAAAGCTGCGGTTTGTTCTTTTACAAAATTCAAAGTTTCTTGTTTCATAAGCTATTAACCTCCTTGTGATGTATGCACATCATCCTCCCTTATCATATTACTAAAAGCGCTGCTTGTAAAGTACGCACTTTCATGTATTCTAGTTACTGCGAAGTAACTATAGCGGAAAGAACTGTGCAGGCGCAGGGAGACTAAACGCATACAAAAACTCCGCAACCAAACAGCTGCGGAGTAATTTGTGCGATTTGTGTTTGTGATTGGTGCTGGACAGTAAATCCAAAAATTAACGTTTGGAGAACTGGCTAGCTTTACGAGCTTTCTTCAAGCCGTATTTACGACGTTCTTTTTCGCGCGGATCGCGAGTCAGGAAGCCTGCTTTTTTCAGAGCAGGACGGAATTCAGCGTCAACCTTCAGCAGAGCGCGAGCAATGCCGTGACGGATAGCACCAGCTTGGCCGGAAATGCCGCCGCCGTTTACGTTAACGAGTACGTCATATTTGCCTTTGGTTTCGGTGATTTCGAGCGGTTGGTTAACAATCAGCTCTAAGGTTTTCAGACCGAAATATTGATTTAATTCACGATCGTTGATTACGATGTTGCCTTCACCCGGAACCAGGCGAACGCGAGCAACAGAAGATTTACGACGACCAGTTGCGTTATAAGTAACTACTGCCATTTATATGTTCCCTCCCGGATATTATTTAACGTTGATTTCCATTACTTCAGGTTTTTGAGCTGCATGCGGATGTTCGCTGCCAGCATATACATGAAGCTTGGAGAAAGTTTGAGCGCCGAGGCTGTTGTGCGGAATCATGCCTTTAACAGCGAGCTCTACCATTCTTACAGGGTTATTTTTCAGCATGTCGCCAGCTTTTACATAGCTGTCGCCGCCGAGATAACCGGAATGACGGAAATAGATTTTTTGAGTCAGTTTTTTGCCGGTCAGAACAACCTTATCTGCATTGATAATGATTACGTGATCACCGGTGTCCATATGCGGGGTAAAGGTCGGTTTGTTTTTACCGCGCAGGACTTTTGCAACCTCTGCAGCCAGGCGGCCCAGAGTTTTATCAGCTGCGTCAACTACGAACCATTTGCGTTCGATGTTAGACGGATTAGCCATAAAAGATTTCATCGCTTATGTCCCTCCTAGATATTTTCCAATAGATACAGTTCGTTGCGATCTTCTCACCGTATTTCGGGGCTAGTGAAATCAAGCGGAAAATCACGTAGATATATTATACGCAAATGCAAGATTAAAGTCAAGCGATTTTTGCGTAAGAATGTAAAAAATTTACAAATTCCACCTGTAATTGTATTCTACGAGCTTAAATCACGCCAGCGGATATTCGTTGTACCCTACCTGCGCCAGATAAAGCCCCTGCGCCGGCGCCGGCTCATTTAAAAATTCGCAGCGCTGCGCCGCCAGCTCCGCGGCAAAATCGTCGCTGCTGCGTCTGCCAAGGCCGACCTGCACGAGCGACCAGACAAGGTTACGCACCATATGATACAAGAAGCCGTCGCCGCTGATGCGGAAGATAAGCTCTTCGCCGCACTGCTGCCACTGCGCTGCATAAATCGTCTTGATTGGCGAGCTGTCGACGCTGCCCGTACTGCGAAAGGCGCTGAAATCATGCGTGCCCAAAAGCAGCTGCGCAGCCTCATTCATTGCCTTTACGTCCAGCTGCTCACGCAGCTGCCACGCATAGCGCACCATAAACGGATTGTCATGCTTATTCACCAAAAGCTTATATTCATAGGTTTTCCACTTGGCGCTGAAGCGTGCGTGAAAGCCCTCTGCGACCTCCTCTGCGCTGACAAGCACAATATCAGGCGGCAGCAGGCTTGCTGCTGCACGCACCATGTTAGCACAGGGGATACGCCCGTTAGTCGTAAAGGTCAGCGTCTGCGCCAGCGCATGCACGCCAGCGTCCGTGCGGCCGCTGCCCGCGGTCACTACGGCTTCGCCGCAAAGCTTCGCCAGCACCTCCTCGACAACGCCCTGCACCGTGAGGATATCCTTCTGCTTCTGAAAGCCATGATAGCCGCTGCCATCATAGGCCACAATTATTTTTATAGTCCGCATAGCTTACCCCAGCGCATAAACGCCAATCCCAGCGCCAGCAAAAGCACCAGCACGTAAGCTACATAATCGCGGCCTGCATAAGCCAGCTCATGCATACGCGTGCGACCCTCACCGCCACGATAGCAGCGTGCCTCCATCGCCACAGCCAGCTCATCGGCACGGCGGAAGGCGCTGATGAACAGCGGCACCAGCAGCGGCAGCATATTTTTCATACGCTCCAGAATATTGCCGCTGGAGAAATCCGCACCACGCGAGGTCTGCGCCTTCATAATGCGGTCAGTTTCTTCCAATAATGTAGGAATAAAGCGCAGCGCAATCGTCATCATCATCGCCAGCTCATGCGCAGGCACGCCCAAGCTCTTAAACGGACGCAGCAGGCTTTCAATGCCGTCCGTGAGTACAATCGGTGAGGTCGTAAAGGTCAGCACAGACGAGAATAAAAGCAGCAGAATCAAGCGTACTGCCATCTTCACGCCCATATCAATGCCCTCAGCCGTCACGCTCAGGAACTTCCAAGTAAAGACGATATGCTCGCCCGGAGCTGTAAACATATGAATCAGCATCGTCAAAATAACGATAATCCAGATAGGCTTCAGGGATTTAAACACCAGCAGCCACGGCACACGCGAAATCAGAATGACAACTGCAGCAAACGCTGTCAAAATGCCGTAGGACAGCGGCTTATCAGCAAAGAAAATCGCGATAATATAAATAATCGTCGCCAAAATCTTCGTGCGCGGATCAAGCTTATGGATAAAGGAGCTGCCGGGGAAATATTGTCCTAATGTTATATCTGTCAGCATTATTTCCACCCCTTTGCTTTCTTAATCGCTTTCACTAAGCTTACATCATCTTTAATATTTTCAGGCAGCGCTACGCCGTTTTGACACAGCAAATCCGCCAGCTTATACACCTGCGGTACATCCACGCCAACCTCGACAAGCTCAGCTGCGTGCTCCTTGAAAATCTCTGCCGGAGTACCATCGAACAGCACCTTGCCGGCGTTGATAACCAGCAGACGGTCGGCATACTTTACGGCCTCCTCCATGCTGTGCGTTACAAGCACGATGGCAATGCCGCGGCTTTTATGCAACGACATAATCTCCTTGAATACGGCATTGCGGCTGCGCGGATCAAGACCTGCCGAGGGCTCGTCCAGCACCAGATAATCAGGATTCATCGCCACCACGCCGGCAATAGCCACACGACGCATCTGGCCGCCGCTCAGCTGAAACGGGGAGCGCTGCGCAAAGGTGTCATAGTCAAGGCCAACGAATTCCATCGCCTCACGCACCTGCTTGGCCACAGCCTCCTCTTCTACGCCCTTATTGCGCGGACCAAAGGCTATATCCTCAAATACAGTTTCGGCAAACAGCTGATGCTCCGGATATTGGAACACCATGCCCACCTGCTGACGCGCAGCCTTCGCCTGCGCGCCCTTAGCTGTGATATCAATGTCATCAATCGTTGCCTGACCTTGATCAGGCTTCAGCAGACCGTTCAGATGCTGCACCAGCGTCGATTTGCCGCTGCCCGTGTGACCGATGATGGCCACGATCTCGCCCTTAGCAATCTCCAGCGACACGTTATTGAGCGCCAGGCGTTCAAAGGGCGTACCCTTAGAATATGTATGATATATATTAGAAAGTTTTATTGACATAATGCCTGCGCCAGCTCCTCATCTGTTATAATATCCTGCGGCAGCTTTACACCGCTCTTGCGCAGCTCGCTGGCAACCTTCGCCGCCAGCGGCGCCTCCAGGCCCAGCTGCTCCAGCTCGTCCACGCGGCTGAACACCTCACGCGGCGTGCCCTGAAAACGGATATGTCCCTTTTCCATAACGACAACACGGTCCGCAGCCAACGCTTCGACCATATAGTGACTGATATAAACAATCGTAATCTTTTTTTCCTTGTTCAGCTTGCGCACAGTTGCCACAATCTCCTTGCGACCCTGCGGATCAAGCATCGCCGTCGGCTCGTCCAGCACTATGCACTCCGGCTCCAGCGCCATGATTCCGGCAATCGCCACACGCTGCTTTTGACCACCGCTCAGCAGATGCGGTGCATGCTTGGCATATTCCGTCATGCCCACGGCTGCCAGCGCCTTCTCCACGCGCGGGCGGATTTCCTCACACGGTACGCCGATATTCTCCGGACCGAAGGCCACGTCCTCCTCAACAATCGCTGCGACAATCTGGTTATCAGGGTTTTGGAAAACCATGCCGACACGCTGGCGGATATCCCACATTTTTTCATCGTCAGCAGTATCCATACCGTCGACAAGAACCTCGCCCTCTGTCGGCAAAAGCAGCGCGTTGATATGACGTGCCAGCGTCGACTTACCGCTGCCGTTCGCGCCAATAATCGCTACAAACTCTCCCTGCTCAATATCAAGGCTCACGCCGTCGAGCGCCTTCACCTCATTGCCATCAGCATCTATATAATAATGCTTTAAATTCTTTATACTAATCACAACAGTGCCTCCATCATCATTTCATGTACCTACTAATTATATATGCCGCAAAAAGATTAGTCAACCTCTTTTCGCTTCTGGTTAACCATATAAGTAAAAAAGTAAACCATAAACGCAGAAGGACGTTTACGGTTTGTTTTTAGAAAGAGAAAACAGCCTGCAGGGGATATTGCAGGCTGTTTCTCTTAGGAAAGCTGTTTATGATGAATTTGATGGGAAGGGTGTAGCATCATCTTTGCTACACTCATAGTATACAACATTGCTGTGACATAGCAAGGGCAAACTTTTGAAGAAAACGTGAAAATTAGGCCTGCTCTTGAACCCAGGCTTGCAGCTTCGGTGCCGCATATGCGCCTATCGCCGTATAAATACCTGCAAGCGGATGCACGCCGTCAAGATAGGCTCGCTTACGCGCGCCTGCATCAAGGCCTATAGCAGGCTGTACATCAAGCAGAAACGCCTTCTCGGAAAAATGTGCTTCAAGCTCCTGCTTTAAATTCAGCAGATGGCGGTTCATCCACTCATCAGCACTGATAAAGGGCAAAATAATGCACAGGCTGTAATTCTTCTCCTGACAAAATTCATGCAGCCGCTGATAATCATGCATAATCGCGTCCAGCTTCCGCCCCTGCAAAATATCATTCGCTCCACCAAGAAACAATATATGCTGTACATATGCAGGCAAGGCATATTGCCGCACACGAAAAACTATGTCATCACAGCATTCACCGCAGATGCCATAATTGAGCATTTTTATTTGCGTATGCTTCTCCACCTCTGCTGTCCACGAATAGCGTGGGCCGAAGGGAAAGCCTTGTACTAATGAATCGCCGTAGCAAGCTATATACTGCATGATGTCCTCCTGTACCTCAATTTTATATTTCTATTATAGCAAATACAGGCCGCCTTGTCGAAAAACACAAAAATAAAGCGGCACCGTGGGAACTCTGGGGAGAGTCGCACAGCGCCGCTTTACTATATTATATTGATGGGATTAGCTTAATCATTTGCTTCTTCAGCAAGCTTTGCAGGAACCATTTCTGCTTCCTCTTTAAGATGCTGCTGATAAGCCTTCGTTTCTGCAACAACTACGCCAGACAAAGCAACTAGTGCAATCAGGTTAGGCAGAGCCATCAGGCCGTTTACGATATCAGACATAACCCAGATTTCTTCCAGCTTCAGGAAGGGGCCGCAGGCTACGAGGATGATGAAGCCGATGCGGTACGGCAGGATAGCCTTAACGCCCAGCAGATATTCTACGCAACGTTCGCCGTAGTAGTTCCAGCCGAGGATGGTCGTGAAGGCGAAGAGCACCAGACCAACCAGCAGGAGGATGCTGCCGAAAGCCGGGAAGGCCAGCGTGAATGCAGCATTGGTCATTGCAGCACCGTTGAGGTCGCCGCACCATACGCCGGTAACAATCAGGGACAGACCGGTCATCGTGCAGATGATAATGGTATCAATAAAGGTGCCGGTCATAGAAACCAGACCTTGTTCAGCAGGCCATTTGGTTTTTGCAGCAGCTGCTACGATAGGAGCAGAGCCCAAGCCGGATTCGTTGGAGTAAATGCCGCGGGCGATACCACTGCGCATTGCCAGCATGATGCCTGCGCCGGCGAAGCCGCCGGCAGCAGCAGTGCCGCTGAAAGCACCGTCGATAACTAATTTGATAGCGCTCGGTAAAGCGTCGGCATAGAACACCAGCACGCTGATAGTAGCGACAACATATACGCCAGCCATGAACGGAACAATTTTACTTGCTACGTTAGCGATAGAACGCAGGCCGCCGATGATAACAACAGCAGTCAAAACGGTCAGAATCGCAGCCGTGATATATTCAGAAACACCAAAGGATACATTAACGATAGAGGTAATTGCATTTACCTGTGTAAAGGTGCCGCTGCCCAGGCAAGCGGTCATTACACCGAAGATAGAGAACAGCACGCCCAGGAACTTGTAATTCTTGCCCAGGCCCTGCTCGATATAATACATCGGGCCGCCGGAAGCGTTGCCGTTTTCATCATAGGTACGATACTTAACTGCCAAAACGCCCTCGGAATATTTGGTAGCCATACCGAAGAAGGCTGCCAGCCACATCCAGAACAGTGCGCCGGGACCGCCAAGCTTTATCGCCGTAGCAACACCAACGATGTTACCGGTACCAACAGTTGCGGCTAAAGCAGTGCACAAAGCCTGAAAGCTGCTTACATCACCTTCACCCTTGCTGCGGGCGGTGAAGATCAGCTGCAAGGCTTTAGGCAGCTTCATAATCTGAATCAAACCTAAGCGGATAGTAAGCAAAATGCCTGTGCCCATCAAAAGCATCATAAGTGGCGGGCCCCAAATAAGAGCGTCAACATTATTCAAAAACTCTAACATAAAAAAATTCCCCCTCAATATAATTAACACGTTTACACTTCTGGACCTTTCTCCCCAAGTCCACGGTGAATATTGTATCACATCATTAATTAGTGTACAATACTTCGTCCGATTGTATACACGTATTCTTATATTGAGAAGGGAATTGTAAGATAAGTTACACTTTGCTCATAAACTAAGCGACATAAGTGTCCCTAAAGCTCTTTTTCCTGCTTAATGCAGATATTTTTGCAGCGTTTTGACAAGCTGCTGCGCATTGAGCGGCTTAGCAAGATAATCGTTTATACCTGCCTGCTGGCTCTCCGCCTCATCCTCAGCGAAGGCGTTCGCGCTCAGCGCCACAATCGGCACAGTCTGCGCATCGCTGCGCTCCAGCGCACGGATCGTGCGCGCTGCCGTCAGGCCGTCCATAACCGGCATCATGATATCCATAAGGATAACATCGAAGGCGCCCGGCTCACTCGCTGCGAAAAGCTCCACGGCCTCCTGACCATTCACGGCCTGCGTCAGCACTGCGCCCTCACGCTCGAGCACAAACTCCTCAATCTTCATGTTCAGCGCATTATCCTCAACGAGCAGAATATGGCTGCCTGCGAGCGCAGCAGCCGGCTTGCTTTCCACAGGCTGCTCCTCCGCCTGCTTTGCGTCCAGCTTGAAGGACAGCACGACTCTGAACCTTGTGCCGACGCCCTTCTTGCTCTCCAGCTCCAGCGTGCCGCCCATGAGGTCGACCAGCTTTTTGACAATCGCCAGGCCAAGTCCGGTACCGACATAAGCAGTGCGCGCCTCCGCATTCTCCTGCACAAACATTTCAAAAGCATGCTTTTGGAATTCCTCGCTCATGCCAAGGCCTGTATCCTCGCAGATAAACTCATATTGCACAACGCCGTCAATGCAGCTCAGCTCACGGCAGCTTGTTGCCAGCGAGCCGTGCTCCTTATTATACTTCACCGCATTGCCCGTCAAATTCGTCAAAATCTGGCGCAGATGTACAGGACTGCCGATAACCTGCGTATGCTTGCCTTCAAAGCTTGTGCTGAAGGAAAGGCCGCGCATCTTGGCGTAAGCCTCCGTCATCGTACTCAAACTCTTCACGAGCTGCTGCATATCAAGGCTTTTTTCTGCCAGCACAATCTGCCCGGATTCGATTTTGTTCATCTCCAGCACATCATTCGACAGGTCAAGCAGGATTTTGGCGTTCTCCGTCACCTTATCGCGGTATTCCTGCTGCTTCGCCAAATCATCAGCATGATAATTTGCAATCTCTATCAGACCAAGAATGCCGTTCAACGGCGTGCGGATATCGTGGCTCATACGCCGCAGGAAATCCGTTTTGGCAAGGCTCGCGCTCTGCGCCTCACGCGCCGTCTCGCGCAGCTGCTCCTGATAGGCCAGCTCACGCTCCCTCTCTTGCGTAATATTGCGTGTCACCAAAATTACGGAAGCAATCTCGCCCTTTTCGTCATAGCTCTGCGGCACCATCAGCGACCTGAACCACAAATTATTTTTGTCCTGATACTCAATATACAGCGACCTCTGCTCCTGCAGATGCGCCTGCACAGCCTGCAAATCATGGAAAATATCAACAGCCTCAGAAAACTCCGGCTTCACATTGGCATGAATCATCTGGTCCAGCCACTTCGCGCCATCCGTCCCCTTGGGTATATCAAGCTCTACGCCCTCCGGCAGCTGCAAGGCCTCAAGCTGCTTCGTCCGCAGATTCAAAGCAAAAACAGTCACAAAAATACTGCTGATAGCACGAATCGTCTCATACTGCTTGCGCAGCTGCCTGTAATGCTCCTGCGACGAACGCATATGCAAATAAACAAGCAGTAACGAGCCAACAACGCAGACCAGCATTACATAAGCCATACCGCGCAAACGATTGACAAAAATCGTCTTTTCCGGACAAAGAGCGACCTCCTGATGCGTAAAAAACAAAAATACTATGGGCAAAATAAACGCTGCCGCTAAAACGAGAATAAAAAGCTTGTTATTTATGAATACAGAAAACCTCTTATCTTTTATTTGCACTCGTATCTACCTCCCGCTTCATTTTCGGCATTGCCTCATTCACCCTTTTGCTTTCCCATCAACACGTAATAAATGGCCTGACAAAGCAGGCCATTGTTTTTTAGTCCAGCTCCTGCAGAGCTGCGACAGTAATATTATATTCGTCCTCTACCTTTTTATACAGAGGCTCGCATTCCGGGGTGATCAGGCGGCCACGCAGGCTCTCCGTCAGCTCAAAAACCGGTCTGTACAGATTGTCCAGACTCAGATTCTGCGCTACACCCTTTAAGGTGTGCGCTGCACGGAAGGCCGTCTCCGCATCCTGCTCAGCCAGGCCCTGCTTAAGATTAGCAAAGCTGTCATCTGTTAAAAACTTCTTCGCAAACAGATTAGCAAAATCCTCGCTGCCCAGACGGTTCACGAGATCCTTATAATTTGCACCTATTTTTTCATAGCATTTCTCTAATTTCATATTCAAAACTCCCTTCAACTCTCCCCTAAATTAATTCTCCTGCATCATTACCTGTATATCATCTTTTATCTCCAGGAAACATTGCAAAAGCAGCGGATTAAACTGGCCGCATTCTCCGCCAATAATCATCTCTACGGCCTTCTCATGCGTAAACGCAGGCTTATAAACACGCTTGCTCGTCAACGCATCATACACATCTGCAAAGGACACAACCTGCGCAGAAATAGGAATTTGCTCGCCAAACAAGCCGTCCGGATAGCCATTGCCGTCATATCTTTCATGATGCCAACGGGCAATTTCATAAGCATATTTCATAAACGGCTCATCCTTATACATATCCAGGTCCTCCAGCATCTTCGCGCCGATGGTCGTATGCGTCTTCATAGTATCGAACTCTTCCTTCGTCAGCTTACCGGGCTTATTCAGGATTTCATCGCTGATGGCGATTTTGCCGATATCATGCAGGGTGGACGCATTCGTAATCATCGCTGCATCTGCATAGGACAGCTTATATCTAGTAGTTTTCTGCATCAGGTGCTCCAGCATCATACGCGTCAGCTTGTTGATATTGCGCACATGCGTGCCGCTTTCCTTGTTGCGGAATTCCACGATATGACTGAGAATATCAATCATAATATGACTGGTCTTCTCTTTTTCTTCGTACTGCTCCTTCAAAAGCGACATCAGCGTCTTTTGCTTGGCGTAAAGCAGCACGGCATTCAGCACACGGCGCTGCACAATGCCCGTATCAAATGGACGGTTGATATAGTCTGTCGCGCGCATCTCGTAGGCCTTACGGATGGAGCCAACGCTTTCATCACCGGAGATAACGATAACCGGCACCTTATCAATCAGATGCGTGTTGTTCATCTGCTGCAGCACCTCGAAGCCGTTCATCACCGGCATCACGATATCAAGCAGCATGAGCGAAATCTTCTCTTCCTCCTCGCGCATGATGTTCATAGCTTCCAGACCGTTTTGCGCCTCGATAATATTATATTCATCCTTCAGAATTTCCTTCAGCAGGAAGCGGTTCATCTCCGAATCATCGACAATCAGAACGTTTTTCTTCTTTTCGTTATTCAAAATGCCGCTTTCATGCGGTGAGGACTCTGTGATAACGACATTCTTGCGCAGCTTCGCATGATACATAAGCTTATCTGCCCGCTGCAGCGCTTCCGCAACCGTCTCATCCTGCAGCAGCACGCCGCCGATGCTGACGGACAAGGTCAAATGCTGATAGCCGCCGATAATAGATTCATGCACCTTGTTGCAAATCTGCTTCAGCGTGCTGGCAAACTCGGCTGCAGAAATATCCGGCAGCACCAGCACAAACTCATCTCCGCCATAGCGGATGATGTAGTCTCTGCTCTTCAGGCATTCCTTCGCCACTCGCGCCACAGTGCGCAGCGCAGAATCGCCCACGTCATGACCATAGACATCGTTATAAAGCTTGAAATCATCTATATCCAGCATCGCTACACCGGCAGACTTCGTGCTATTTTTCATCAGCTCCTCATAGAAGCGGCGGTTATAAACCTGCGTCAGCGCATCCACATACAGCAAATCGCTGTAATGGCTGTAATACTCGCCGGCCTGTGTATCCGTCGTCGGATTAATGACTGCGTTATTGCTGGTTACCTTCGTAATCAGCTCCAGCACATAGGTTTTGCCCTCTATCACCAGGTACTTTGCAACCACCTGATACAGCGATTTATCATAGGCCTCATACTTCGACTTCTGCTGCTTGTCCACCAGCACTCTGCTGCAGACGCAGTCCACGCAGCGCTGCTTCTTGCCCCAAAATTCGTAGCATTTGCCCTCCTGCCTTTTGCAATCAGACTCAATATCCACGACCTGACATTCACGCACATCTATCAGGCGCACAATATTAAAAACCTTGCGCAGCTGTTTGATAGTCTCAACTGCCTCAGCCATAGTCAGCGAGCTTTTGTCATCTTCCAAAATTGTTTCACTATCCATTCAATCTTACTCCTAACAAAACAATGCTTCTCCAAGCCTTGCCAAATTCCATAACAGCTTCTCCTGCTATAATATATATCTTTACGCAGCCTGCTTATAAGTCTTTCTAAAAGCTGCTCTCAGCAAAAAGGCACCTTCTCTTCTACATCGAGAGCAGTGCCTCGGCTTTTAAGTAAGTTGGCTTGATATACAGATAAAATCCCTATATAATTTATATCACATTTTAGTCAATGTTACAAGGTTTAAGCATTGTAATTTAAGGATAAATTTCAACGAAAAAAGGTCTTTACCTGTAAACGCTTAGATTACAGATAAAGACCTTGAATATTTACTTAGTAAGCATAAGTCAATGACTTATTTTACCTCGCATTCCACACGTGCCAGAATGAAGCACAAATCAGACAAGCGGTTCAGACAAACAAGCACGTTCGGGTTGAGCGGCTCAGTCTCGTTCAGACGTAGCAGGCAGCGCTCTGCACGACGGGTAGTAGTGCGGGCGATATCCAGCGCAGCTGCACCAACAGTATCGCCGGGGATAATGAAATGTCCCAGCGGCTGCAGCAGAGAATCAAACTTGTCGATAGTATCCTCAAACAGCTTTACATGCTCTTCTTTGATGTATGGTTCGGGCAGGTTGAGGCTGGCAATATCAGCCATCACAGACATGAGCAGCTTCTGGACATTGAAAATAGTCTCGCGTACATCCTCGCGTGCTACCTGAGCGCGAGCCAGGCCTAAAGCGGAGGAAATTTCATCCACAGTACCATATGCCTCAACACGCAGGCTTTGCTTGGGTACACGCTCGCCAGTGTACAAGCCAGTAGTTCCTTTATCACCAGTTCTGGTATAAACAGCAGCTTTCTTCATTTCTGCACCATCCTTTCCGTGAGAGTGTAGCCTGACACCCCCAGTCATTTCGCTACGCTCAATGACGGAGGGGTTGAATTAGTAAATTTCTTCCGGAGCGAAGAAGTTGTTGATTTCGCGTTCAGCAGCTTCCGGGCTGTCGGAGCCATGAACGATGTTTTCGCCAATGCTCAGAGCGAAGTCGCCACGGATGGAGCCGGGAACAGCTTCAATCGGGTTGGTAGCGCCGTTCAGTTGACGAACAGCTTTGATAGCGTTTTCGCCGCGGATTACAGCGCAAACCAGCGGAGCGGAGGTGATGAAATCAACCAGTTCACCAAAGAACGGTTTGCCTTCATGCTCAGCATAGTGGAATTTAGCTTGAGCTTCGGTAACTTTAACCAGTTTCAGAGCTGCAACCTGCAGGCCTTTGTGTTCAAAACGAGCGATGATATCGCCAATCAGATTTTTCTTTACTCCATCAGGTTTTACGAGTACGAGTGTTTGTTCCATTGTAATCTCTCCTTAAAGATAAATAAAAATTTTATACTAAATCGCTACAGTAACGATTATAGTTAAATATTAGCAAGACTGATTAGAGTGCTATAATCAGTCTTTACCCATTTCTCTTGCTTGCTCGCGTAACAACGCCACACGCTCCTCCGTCGCCGGATGCGTGCTGAACAGCTGCTTAGCGCTCATGCCGGCAAAGGGATTGATAATAAACATATGCGCTGTCGCCTCAGTAGCACCAGGCATTACGCGGCGCTCAGCATAGGCTTCAATCTTCAGCAGTGCATCCGCCAAAGCGTTCGGGTTGCCGCACAGCTCGCCGCCGGACTTGTCAGCCATATACTCGCGGGAGCGGGATACAGCCATCTGAATCAGCATAGCTGCCAGCGGTGCCAGAATCATCACAAGAATGCCGGCAATCGGGTTGCGGCTTTCGCCGTCCTCGTCACGGCCGCCAGTAAAGAACATGCCCCACTGAGCAATCGTGGAAATCGCACCTGCCATAGAAGCAGCAATCGTGCTTACCAGAATATCGCGGTGCTTAACGTGACTCAGCTCATGGCCAAGCACGCCTGCCAGCTCTTCCTTCGTCAGCATATCTGCCAGCGCCGTATTTACAGCAACAGCAGCATGCTCAGGGTCACTGCCTGTAGCGAAAGCGTTCGGTACAGGGCTGTCGATAATATAAACCTTCGGCATAGGAAGGTTGGCCTTCTGCGCCAGCTTCTCCACAATGCCATACAGCTCAGGAGCAGAGCTTCTGTCTACCTGCTGGGCGTTATAATGCGCCAGCACCAGCTTATCACTGTTCCAATAGGTAAAAATGTTCATCGCTACGCCTACAAACAGCATCACGGTCATACCGCGCAAGCCGCCGAAAAAGTCACCGATGAGCATAAGTAAGGCAGTCATCAGTGCCATTAAAAACGCAGTTTTCATCTAAGTCAGTTCCTCCTCAAATACAAGCTTTAAATAAAATCAATATAACCAACCTACTCTATTATAACAATAAATGGGTTACTTTTCAATTTGTGCTTTAATGGAGTTTAACATATTTTCACTGTTTTCACGAACTTTTTTCTTTAAAATCGGGTTCAACAGGCCCGCAATCATCGGAATGCCAAACTCAAAATCCACCGCCAGCGTAACCTCGCAGCCATCAGCCTGCGGTGTAATCAGCCAGGAGCCTTCCATTCTCTTTAAATCGCCCTCGGTCTGAGC
>OQVN01000369.1_pt1 | contig 17421 bp, 10 predicted proteins | sample 1691621 | NCBI WGS metagenome assembly OQVN01 (sample SAMN03418278, study PRJEB22391) | human gut metagenome | biome: human-gut; feature: organic feature; material: feces | host: Homo sapiens | place: Tanzania | collected 2013-01 | reverse complement strand
AATGATAGTACGCGACAGCGGACGCCTGTTCGATGAAATGGACTGGAAACCATACGATTACGTAATGAAAGGCGAATGGCGTGACGACCCGGTCAGCATACACAGGACCATCAAATGGAGCGAGGTGGCGGCTATCTGCAAAAGGCTGAAAGACATATACGAAAAACAGGACAGCATAGAGACATTGACAGTGCCGCAAATCAGGACATTGGTTTTCGGACAGAAAGAAGACACAAAGGCGCCCAACAAGAAAATCAATATGATGAGACGCTGGATGGTCAGAGATGACGGCAAGGTGGACCTCGGCCTCTGGAAGAACACATCCTCGGACACGTTGTTGATTCCGCTGGATGTCCATGTATATCAGCAAGCTACGGAGCTTGGGCTCACAGAACGCAAGCCCAAGGACATAAAGACTGTCATTGAAATAACCGATTCTTTCCGCGACATTTTTCCGGGCGACCCCTGCAAGGGAGACTTCGCGCTGTTCGGGTACGGCGTGACACATCAGGATTGACATTTGCGGGACTTTCCTGCCGGCATTTCCGTGGCTGCGAATACAAGTTTTGTACGTGAGAGGATTTTTTCGTATATTGGCATTGATAAATCTGCTGTCATTCTCAAGGGTGGTCGTAGTGGTCTCAGTCATAGTCACATCCGTGTTCTTTGTCGTCTTTGCCGTGGCACTGGTGAACCTCCAGAGGCTTTTTTCGCTGGTCTCTCCGGCATTCGCCTACGAACAGCAGAAACCGGTGGAAGAACAGTCGGAACCTGCAGCGCCGGAACCGTCGGAAGTGTCTGAGTCAATGTCGATTGACGACACCGTCTATCACTGGACCTCGAGGTCTGACAAGCCGTATCTGAAGCAAGGCATTACTGTAGCGTCGGTTTCAGCGGAAATGAAGATCTCTCCGAGAGTCCTTTCGGATTATCTGAACAATGTCTATGAGGTGAATTTCAATACGTGGATAAATACATTGAGACTGGAACAGGCTGCAGAGATGATGCTTGAGAATCCGAAACTGCCTTTCAAGGATCTGTATGCCAAAGTTGGATTCACCGACCTCGCCGCGTTCGCCAAGGCATTCAAGAAATGCTATGGGATGGCTCCGGGACAGTTCCGCACGGAGAAGTGTAACAAATAGGGAATGGTATGACGCTGGATTTACTGAATATACTGGTCAATGTCGCCTCTTGTATTGCGCTGCTGCTGTCGGTAGTGTTCCTGCTGTTCGTGCGTTACGAGTACAACAAGGACGCTCAGGGCTTTTCCCAGGCGAGGCATCTGATGGCCTGCGTGATATTCCTCGGTGTCATAGCTGACACTATGGCCATAGTTTACCTGCTGCAGGGCAGTCCTATAGTGATGCTGACTTCTTTTGTCTTTGCCGCCACCATATTCATCCAGCTGCTTGCAGGAGGTTATGTCGGCCTGCTTCTGTTCAGATCTCCGCAGGCCACTCTCAAGAATCTCCTTCTCATGGTGACTCCGGCCTTGCTGATTACCGCGATGCATATTTGCGGGGTAGTGGCATTCAAAATCGACAATCCTGATGTCAGCCATTACTATGTGGCCTTTCTTGATACAAGATTTGCGGTAATCACAGCATGGTTTCTGCACATAACGTCGATTTTGACACTTACGGTCTTGGGAATATCCCTCATCAAATGCGTAAGACGTTATATCAATGTCATAAACGCCTACTACTCAGGCAAAGACAACATTGATGCGAAAAAACTCGTTTTCATATATCATTCGTATTTCTTTTTCTTTGTTTCAGGCTGTCTCAACCTGCTTATGCGCTCCGCTCTTTTCAATGCGGCCGTGGTCTGCGTCGTGTCTGCCTATTTCGTGTTCTTCACGATCAAGCTCCTGAATGCCAGGCCGTTGTTCGTTGCAATCGCTCCTGCATATGATTACGAACAGGGAGCCTTGAGCGCAGGGGAGATTGACAAGAAAGAGGAAAATTCCGCGAATGAAGTTCAGACTTCCCAGGCTCTGTTCAAGTCCCGTCCGAAGGTGGAGGAACTGGTGTCCTTCTGGGTGAACCTTTCTCCGGCGCCGTATCTTGGGGAGAACCTGACATTGGCCAAAGTATCTTCGCAGATCGGTGTGAGCCAGAGACTTCTGTCTGATTATCTGAACAATACGCTGAATCTGAATTTCAATGCCTGGATAAATACCCTCAGGATCGGGGAGGTGAAAAAGATACTTGTCAATGAAAAGCAGGCCACGCTTCTGGATGTAGCTGTCCGTACCGGATTTGCAGACCAGTCCGCGATGTCCAAAGTGTTCAAGAAAATTACCGGTGAGTCGCCTTCCGAGTTTCAGGCGAGAAACGGAGAATAATTCATGGATTTGTCAAACCATTTCAGATTATGAACAGTGTTATGCAGTCAGTGCTGGATGCAGAATATGTTATAGACGGAGTGAAGATGGAACTTTCGCCGCGTGAAATCTTGGATGATGCGGTGGGGAAGTCCGCTCGGAATGCTGATGCTCTGAAGGTGGAGCCTGTGGTGGACGAGACCGTGGACCCTGATCCTGCAGGTGTGATGCCTGAGCTCCAAGCTGCTCAGAATCTTATACTTGGCAGTTTGCCGGATGTGTCGGAATGCAGAAAGATTCCGTCCTTCTGTGCTGACAGCATGACGTGCGCGGAGATAGCAAAGGCATTGACCGAAGTCATCTGGCGCGAAGGACATTTCCGGTCCGGAGATCTGGAGGTCAGCATATTGTGGGAATGGGACATGGCTCCGGTGGGAAGTATGGCGGCGTTCTACTACTCTGTGGAGGCGGCCTGCGATTATCTGGATATGCTCGGTGTGCGTCTGGCGGGGTATGACTTCAGGGAGTGTACAGGCGGATGTTCCGTAAAAGTTTCGGTGAATGTGTCTGAGGGTGCCCGGATGGAGGACGATGAGGAAGAGCCTGAAAGCTCTCTGCCGTTCTGCGAGGTCCCGTTCAAGACAGAGTCTCCGGCTCTCGGAGAAGGACGCCGCTGTCCGGCTGTGTTGTCCGGCGAAAAAGACAACTGGCTGATATACATACCTTTCGATACGGGCAAGTTCAGACTTGGCGGTTCGCTGCTGTCCAGGCTGAGCGGCATATCGGGGGGCAAGGCGCCGGACAACATTGATTCGGACTATTTCCTGGACTGCTACGAACTCGTGCGCGAATTCGTGGAGGACGGAGTGGTGCTTTCGGGCGTTACGGTAGGTGAGGGCGGACTTTTTGCGGCGTTGGCGACGATGACGGGAGACGGTGTCCGTGGTATGGATATTGATATCTCGGGGATCATGAAATCCTATGGAGAGCAGAGTCAGGTCAATGTGCTTTTCGGGGAAGTCCCCGGGGCATTGATAGAGATAAAGGACATCGATTTCGACTACGTGGATGCGGAAATGCTTCTTCAGGATGTGGCTTATTATCCGATAGGCCATCCTGCGGAGAAGGGGCTGAACATAACCGGCAATTCCGCTACGGGCGTTTCGGGTATCTTGAGGGCGCTTCTGGCGCAGCGGGACGCTCCAGAGGGTGAAGACTGACAATAACCAGATAATTATACGTCGGATATGGTAAGTAAGTATGCAAATGTTCCCGGCAAGGGAAACGGGCCCAAGAAGCCGAAGATTTTCGTCTTGGACACCAACATTATTCTTCACGATTATAAGGCGATAAGAAAGTTCCAGGACAATGATATCGTGGTGCCTGTCGCAGTGCTCGAGGAACTTGACAAGTTCAAGAAGGGCACCGATGCGCTCAGCTACAATGCCCGCGGATTCATGCGTGACATTGACAGGCTTACCGAGGGCAGGATGTTCGGGAAAGAGGGCGTCCCGATAGGCAAGGGCTTGGGTGACATCAAGATAGAGCCGAACCATCCGTTCCCTGACAGTCTGAAGGACCTGTTCCACGACGATATACAGGACCACAGGATACTTGCCACGGCCATCTGGGTGCGAGACCACAATCCTGACAGGTTCGTGGCGCTTGTGACCAAGGACATAAACTTGAGGATGAAATCCAAGGCTGTCGGTATGGTGGCACAGGATTATCTGACTGACAGGGTAGAGGAGGCGAAGGTGGAGACGTCCCAGAAGGAGGTCCATTTTATAGACAATGCTCCGGCAGAGGTGCTTCAGGAACTCGCCTACAGTCAGAACAATGCGGTCGATTGGCGGGCTGTCTGCCATGATCGTCCGTATCCGAATCAGCTTTTCAAGTTCAAGGTTCAGAATGACGAAATCCTGTGCGCGAGATATGATGCGGACATTGACAAGATCCTGCTTGTGCGCAAGCGTGAGGCATGTGGAATCAAGCCGAGGAACGATGAACAGAAATTCGCCATCGACGCGTGCCTGAACAAGAAGATAAAACTCGTGTCCCTGACGGGCGGTGCCGGAACTGGAAAGACGCTCCTGGCATTGGCTTCAGCCCTGGAACAGGAAAGGGACTATGACCAGATCATATTGTCCAGACCGACGGTCGTGCTGGGCAATCAGGACATCGGTTTCCTCCCCGGAGACCAGAAGAATAAGATGTCGCCGTTCCTGCAGCCGCTTATGGACAACCTGAATGTAATCAAGGCTCAGTACAGGCCGAGCAGCAAGGAATATCAGCGTCTGGAGGCGTTGGTGAAAGACGAGAAGCTGCTCATCACGCCGCTTGCCTATATCAGGGGCCGAAGTCTCGGCAATGCGTTCTTCATCATTGACGAGGCGCAGAACCTGACTCCGCACGAGATCAAGACGATCATCACCAGGGCAGGAGAAGGGACCAAGATGGTGTTTACAGGAGATATTTTCCAGATCGCCCAGCCGTATCTGGACCAGTGGTCCAACGGCTTGACGCATCTTGGCGAGAAGATGGCCGGGCAGAGGATATTCCAGCACATATTCCTGCGCAGGGGCGAGAGGAGCCGCTTGTCTGAACTTGCGGCGAAATTGCTCTAGTCGGGAATTTTCAATAACTTTGCATGTTTAAGGATTTATAGAGTATGTTTGAAACGAAGAAAAGAGTTTATTGCTTCGGCGGCAAGACGGCCGAAGGCGATGGCTCGATGCGCGAGCTCCTTGGAGGAAAGGGACCATGACGACATCTGAATACATCATTATCAGACGCCTGTATGCATCATATACAAAACGCGGATTGTCCGTCTTTGCAATCATCCCGGGAATAGTCTCGGAGCAGAGACCGATGTTGAGGATGGTGTCCATCATGCCCGGCATGGAACTTCTGGCTCCGGAACGGCAGCTCACGAGGAGAGGATCCTTCGGATCGCCGAATTTCTTTCCCATAAGTTTTTCGGTCGCGTTCAGCGCGGCCCTCACCTCCATCTTGAGGTCTTCGGTATAACCGCCTCCGAGTTCATAATACTCGGCGCAGCATTCTGTAGTGATGGTAAATCCTGCCGGCACCGGCATGCCGAGCTTGCTCATCTCGGCCAGATTGGCTCCCTTTCCTCCCAGGAGCTCACGCATCTGTCCATCGCCCTCAGCGGTCTTGCCGCCGAAACGATAGACTCTTTTCTTTTTGTCGAACATATTATTAAGAATTTATTTTATAGACGTTGCAGTAAATACAGAATACAAAATTACTAAAAAACTTTGGTTATAGCAATTACGGAAAAATCAAATGTCAAAAGGCAAAGTCAAAAAAATCAAAACCTGCCCCCATGCCTTGAAAAGCAGCAGGGGCAGGTCTCTCTCTCTCACAAACTTACAAAAGGCGGGACGCGATGTCTGAAAGCTCGCTCCTTTCTCCTATTTTCAGGAATATATGTTCGAACAGCTTCTGTCCGTCCATCTTCTCGTTCAGGTGCGACAGTCCGTTGGACCACTGATCCAGATAAGGCTGGTCAATCTGGAATATGTCGCCAGTGAACACCATCTTTGTGCCTTCTCCGGCCCTCGTGATGATGGTCTTCACCTCGTTTGGCGTGAGGTTCTGCGCCTCGTCGCAGATGAGGAACACACGCCCCAGACTCCTGCCCCTGATGTAGGCCAGAGGGGAGATCAGCAGTTTCTCCTCCTTCAGCATGGCCTCTATCCTCAAGGCTTCCTTGCTGGAAGGACGGAACTGTGCCTTGATGACGTTCAGGTTGTCCATCAAAGGTTGTACGAAAGGACTCATCTTGGCCTTCTGGTCTCCCGGGATGAAGCCGATGTCCTGATTGCCAAGCACTATCGTCGGTCTTGTAAGGATGATCTGGTCGAAGTCCTTGGCCTGCTCGATGGCTGCGGCCAGCGCCAGCAGGGTCTTTCCGGTTCCCGCTCCGCCTGTCATCGAGACAAGCTGGATGGCCGGGTTCAGGCAGGCGTCCAAAGCGAATTTCTGCTCGTCGTTGCGCGGGCGTATTCCGTAGGCTTCCTTGTTCTTGACCAACACGATCTTGTCCCTGTTCTCATCGAACCTCGCGCAGATCGTGCTGTCCTGCCCCTTGATCTTGTAAAGCTGGTTGGCCTTGGGCCTGGCTTTGCAGACGGCCTTCCAGTCCACGGCGGTCTCCTGGCTGTAGGCAAGGCTCTGCAGCGCCTCAGGTGATATTCCGTCAAGGAACTGGACTTCCTTGTTGGAGTTCTCGATCTTGTCCTCGTCGATCCTGTCGGTCAGGTAGTCCTGCACCTCCATCCCGGCGGCCTTCGCCTTCATCCTGAGGTTGATGTCCTTCGTGACGAGGGCGACGAACCTGTCCGGATTGTTGTCTCTGGTCCAGATTGCGGTGGCAAGGATCCTGTGGTCGGGAATATCATCGTAGAACATCCCTTTCATGCTCTCCGGGAAAGGATGCCCAGGGTCTATCCTGATGTTCCCCAGTCCTCTTCCGATCGGTACACCGTACTTCCCGAACGATTTCCCGTCGGTGATGCGGTCGATGTCCCTCATGAAGCCTCTGGCGTTGAAAGCCAGATTGTCGTTGCCTTTCTTGAATTTGTCAAGTTCCTCGATGACGGCGATCGGTATCACCAGGTCGTTGTCCTGAAACTTGCGGATGGCCTTGTGGTCGTGCAGGATGATGTTCGTGTCAAGAACAAAGATTTTGGGCTTCCTGCCGCCCCCTCCGCCGTGCGGAGTGTCAGCGTATCTTGCCATATGTGTTATTAATTATCATTTCCACGGCAATCTCCATTTGCCGCTTGCAAATAATGAATCTCAGTCTTCTCCTTCCGAGGCCTGGCTGCTGAGCAGGGACTGCAATATGCCTGCGATTCCGCTGCCGCCGGCCTTCACATTGACTTCGCCGGTGCCGGTCACCGGGTGACCTATAGGATAGTAGGCGATGTCCTGAAGCAGGAATTCGGCATCGACATAGTCATAGTCGGAGTCCTTGATCTGGATGATCGCTCCCGGAACCTCCGAGAACAGGATCCTTAGCTTCTTGTCCTCGCCGTATGCGCTCATTATCCCGCTGATGTCGATCTCGGCTCCGACATCCCCCGAGCACATCAATTTCAGTGCCGTAAGCAGTCCTCCGTCGCACACTGTCACGGCCGACATCGTGATTCTGTCTTCGATGAACTCCCTTACGACCTCGTAACAGTCAATGAAATAGTCAGCATCTCCGATTTCCGGGAAATTGTCCCCGTTCTGCCCGAGGGCGTCACAGAGGAGCGACCCTCCAAGTCTGAAGTCACACGAGTCGAACGGAACATAGATGATCCAACTGTCAGGGTCGGCCACCAGTTTGTCCGGAACCGCCCTGCGGCGGCCAAGCACCGGATGCTCGCTGCCGAAAGGAGCGTCTTCGGGCAGGAATATGTCGTCTTCATCCAGATTTTCGGTCTTCTCGCACGCTCCAACCTTGAAAGAAGTCTGGCAGATTCGTCCACTTTCAGAGAACGAGTACCCGCTCAGGCATATTCCCAAATCATTGATGTAGTCGGCCGTGGCTTCCGCCGAAGAGTAGAACGCTGCCATATTCCCGAGCGGCTTGCCGGTCCACTTCCATTTCGCGGCCAAGGTCAGGTCGCCGAGCTTGAAACGGCCGTTCATCCACGCGGCGTCCAAAAGAGCCTTTGCGATCCTGCCTCTGGTATAAGCATCCGCGAATGCCGCCGGAAACGGCCTTGGCTCCTCCAAAAGCGAGGCAACGGTCGCCAGATAGCCCTGAACATTCTGATTCAGAAACTTTTTAATTGACGGCGACGGATCCGTGCTTTCATCGACAATCGGCTCGAACTCTCCGCTTTCCGTGTTCGGCTTCACTTCCGCAGACGCAAGGCAGTCGTCAAGCATCTCAGCCGGAGTCAGCCGTCTGGAAACGCCGTCTATGATGTACTTCGAATGAAGCGCTGATGTTTTTTCTTTCATTCCGCTAGAATATGTCCGTAAATTTAAGTAAATTTGAGTTCAGTTCAAAAAAACAAGTACATCGGATGATGATGGAACCATTTTCCAAAAAGAGTTATCAGAAAAAGGTAGAGGCGATATTCACCAGATTCCCCTCGGTTCAGAAAGTTCCGTTCAAGGATGCTTACAAACCCGGACTTGAGAATATGCTCCGGTTCGAGGAAGTCCTTGGCAATCCGCACAATAGCCTGAGAACGATACACGTCGCCGGAACGAACGGCAAAGGCTCGGCCGCGAATATGCTCGCTTCGGCGTTGGCAGCCTGCGGCCTCAAGGTCGGACTCTACACCTCGCCTCACATCGTGGATTTCAGGGAGCGCATGAGGGTCGCCGGTCCGGATGGAGGTGCGGAACTTGTGTCCGAGGAATATGTCTATGACTTTCTTTACCGTTACGAGGCCGACATGGATGCCCTGAGCCTGTCCTTTTTCGAGATCACGACCGGTATGGCGTTCAAATGGTTTGCCGATCAGAAGGTTGATGTCGCCGTCATAGAGGTCGGTCTCGGTGGCCGTCTTGACAGCACGAACGTCATAACTCCTGACCTTTCGATAGTCACCGGCATCGCTCTGGACCATTGTGCCTTGCTTGGAGACACATTGGCGGAGATTGCCGCCGAGAAGGCCGGAATATTCAAAAAAAACGCCCCTGCCCTTGTCGGGGAATATCTTCCGGAGACGCGTCCTGTCTTCGAGGCAAAGGCTGCGGAGGTCGGATGCCCCCTGACGTTCGCCGAGGATGTGGAACCTTCGCTGTGGCACAGAAGCGATGAAATCCTAAGGAATATGGACCTTCGCGGAAAGTACCAGAGGAAAAACCTCCGCACCGTGCTCGCCGCCATCGATATATTAAGGAATATGCCTGAATATGCCGGTCTGTCGGATTTCCAGGCTGTCGTCACCGCCATAGTCCGCACGGCTTCCAGAATGGGCTTCCACGGCCGTTGGGAAAGGCTTTCTCTCCAGCCGTTCATCATCGCGGACATCGGCCACAACCCAGCGGCCTTGCAGGAGAACTTCGCCCAGCTGGAGTCGATGGTGGCTGACGGTGAGTGTTCTTCTCTGATTCTGGTCTATGCCATCATGGCCGACAAGGATCTGGACGGCATTATGCCGCTGATTCCCGCCGACGCCACCTGCATATTCACGAATCCTGAGATTCACCGCGCGCTTCCGGAGAAGGAACTGACGGCGCGGTACCGTGCTTTCTGCGCCGCGAACGGTAGGTCTGTGAACCGCATCTACGACGCTTCTGATGTGCGTCAGGCTCTTTCAATGGCTATCAATCTGGCGCGTGAGACGTCGAGGATGCCGGACAGCGCTCGCTTCTGCTCCCCGCTGATCTACGTCGGCGGCAGTACCTATCTTGTGAGCGAGGCCGTGCAAATTCTGAAGTCCTTACAATTGTAGGATTTCCGGTTATTATATAAGGTCACTTCGATGCCGAATCTTCTTGCAAGATTTTTGCAGGGCGGGATTTATACATAGCGATAACACTTTTAATGATGAAAACCAATATGCTGATAACTTCCGCCATGGTGGCGATTTTTTGTCTTGTGGCGATAACCACGGTCGCGTTTGTCAGAAAAGATAATGGTCAGAACCCTGCAAAGGACAGCCTTGTGCTGACTGACCTGTGGAAGGAATATTCCGCCGCTCAGAAAGCCGACCGCCCGAAAGAAATGGCCTCCGTTCTTGACGCCATCATCTCGAAAGCCAAGGCCGAACGTCTGAACTATGACTTCTACACCGCCGCCAACAGGAAGGTTGAGATTGTAGGCAACCGTGACTGGAAGCTGCGCGAGGAGTATGATAAGTGGCTTGACAATGAGGTGGATGAATATGCCGAACCGATCGTGACCTTTTATCACCGGCGCTCCGAAGGGAGTCCTGCATCGCTCGTTGATTATGTTCTGGTCAACAAGGCCAGGCTTCAGGCGGCCAGAAACGGCGCTTTCTACGGCGACGGACTGGATGACCTGTGGACGGGGATGATCAAGGATGATTATGAATATGCCCTCTGGTTCCTGGCCGTCATCAATCGTTCGGAGAAGGCGATGTCGCTTCTGGGGGAATATGTCGGCGATTCCTACCCGAAGGCCGCCTACCTTGAGTACCGCCGGATGGCTGATAAGAGCTATAAATACAATGATCAGGGACGTGCCGAGAAGATGGCCGCCGCCCGTTCGTTCGCGGATAAGTATGCTGGAAAGGCTATGTCCCTGTACGGCAAGGCCATCGTGTTCAGAGGCCGGTTTGACAGCCTGTCAAGGATTAGTGACTCTTATGCCGGCCGGAGATCTTCGGACGCCGGGCTTGTCGAAGCGTCTTATAAATCCCTTCGCAATGATTGCAGACTTGCCGAGAAGGAACGCCTGTCATATTCAAAAGGTATCGAAAAGGATATCGCCGGAAAGGTGAATGATTTCAAACTGTTGATGGAATCCCTTGACAGGAAGGAGATAGGAATAGCTTTCGAGAAAGGTGTCGCCGTCCTCACCCTTCGCAATCTGGCGAAAGTCGATGTGGAGTTCGTTCAGGATGTCAAAGGAGCCAAGCCTTTGATCCGCAAGACGGTGAACAACCCCGGGAAAAGTTTTTATGTTCAAGACACTGTGAAGGTTGAACTTCCGAAATGCGATGACGGAGACTACATATTCACTGTAAGGAACGGGAAGGTGGTCTCAAAGGCCGAATGGGAAAAGAAGACCCTTTCCATCGCCGTGCGCAAGGACAGCGAGAAGCTGCGTTTCTTTGTCGCTGACTATCTGACCGGCGAGCCTGTGGAAAAGGTTGATCTTGAGCTTCTTCGCTCAGGTAAGACCATTGCCGGGGCCAAGGATGTGGAACTTTGCAAGGACGGATTCACTCCTTTGCCTGATGCCATTGCGGGCAGTCTGAAGAACGGTGCGGCGAGCTGTCTGGTCGCGTCATACCGTGATCAGGACGGATTCCTCCACAAGACTGATGAACACTACATCTACGGGAACTCTGGTTATGTGTCGGATCAGAATGACGATCCGGGAACGTTCTGCGAGATATTCACGGACAAGTCGGCCTACAATCCGGGAGAGAAGGTGGAGTTCAAGGCCGTCCTTTACAAAGGAGACATGGGCAAGAGTCTGCATACCTTGGAGGCCGGTGTCAAAGTGAAGGCCGAACTCGTCAATGCTGAGGACAAGTCAATCGGGAACAAAGAATTGACTACCAATGAATATGGCTCTGTGGCTGGCTCGTTTGACATCCCTTCCGGAGACAGGAACGGTCATTTTCAGGTGTGGGTCACCGGCGATGGTGTGAACTCGTCGAAAGGAATCGTCGTGGATGAGTTCATCCTTCCGACCTACGACCTTGCCTTTGACAAGACCGACAGGCTTTTCATTGCCGGCGACACCGTTGAGGTGACCGGCAAGGTGTCCAGTTTCAGCGGACATCCGCTGTCTGCCGCATCAGTGACCTATTCTGTTGGCCGGCACGGGAGAACTTTCGCCTCGGGAAAACTGCTTTTGGATGCGGACGGTTCGTTCACGGTACGCTTCGGAACTGATGACAATGATGGCCTCGCCTTCTATGGCGTGACCGTCAAGGTGACGGATGCGACAGGGGAGACAAAGGAATTCTCCAGGATGGTCTCGGCTCTGAAATATTTCAACTTTGCTGTTGATGTGACAAATGCGTCCAAGGGTGACATCAATCCTTCGGATGGCGCATGGCGCGGCACTCCATTTATGGTTTCCGGAGATAAGGCCATTGTGTCGTTCGGAGTCAAGGATTCGAGAGGCTGTAAGGTTAACTCTCCTGTTGAAGTAAGGTATTTATTGTCAGATGATTCTGGCAAGAATTTGGCTTCTGGCGAGACGTTCTCCGGCAAGACGGAGGAACTCGCGCTTCCGGCGGCCGGAATGTACCTGCTTGAGGTTAATGCTGAAATCGTCAGGGAAGACGGCCGTAAGGTGACTGCCCAGACAAAGTTGATTATACTTCGTGTGGATGATTCGGCTACCGTACTTGATGCTAAGGTCAAGAACATATTTAAGTTGGTGGGCGGCTGCGCTGACGGCATCTTGAAAACCGGTGAGGACGTCAAGGTTCAGTTCGGTGTCGGGGAAGGCCCTGTCTGGGCTGTGGTGGAGCTGTTCGGGGACAAGCGTCAGCTGCTTGAGCACAAGATGATCCATCTTGACGGCAAGGTGGGAGAAAAGGGCTCTTTGACGGAAATTGTATATGATTATAAGGAGGAATATCCTGACGCCGTCCGGTTGATGGTATTCTATTTCCGGGACGGGTCGAGACGCATGTTCAACCAGGAGTTCAGGCGTGAGCGCAAGACTCTTGAACTGCCGCTGGCATTATCTTCGTTCACGGACAAGGCTTTGCCTGGTACGGAATATTCATTGGCTTTGAAGTCTGTCCCTGGCGTTGAGGCTGTGGCGGCCGTGTTTGACAAGAGCTCGGAACTGATCTCGGCCAATGATTGGACCACTGTGCGTTTGGTCTGGTCGGGGGCGGAGAATGTTTACATTTCAAATTCCACGGGTGGAGTACGTGGCCGGATGACTTATGATGATGACATGGTTGTCGGTTACGGCTCTTTCTCCCGGAATAGCGTGAGGGTCCGTGGTCTTGGCAGAAGAAGTCCTGCAGTGATGATGGATTCGGTGGCCGACGGCGAGAGCGATGTCCTTCTCGAATCTGCGGCAATGCCGTACGAGATGTCAAAGAGCGCGTCTGCCGAGGATTCCGGGACGAGGGACGAAGAGACCGGGGTTCAGGACGTTGCCGTTCGCTCGGACTTTGCCTCCTCTTTGGCTTTCGAGCCGTTCCTGCACCCGGACGCCGACGGGAACATATTCCTGAAATTCAGGACTTCTGACAAGCTTTCGACTTTTGTGGTGCAGGTTTGGGCGCACGACAAACAGATGAGGAACGCCTCCGTCCGCCGTGAGATGGTCGTGACGGTTCCGGTCAAAGTCTCCGTGGCCGAGCCTAAATATCTTTATAAAGGTGACAGGTTTGTGCTGCACGCCACTGTGTCAAATGGTTCGGACAAGAGTGTGACCGGAGTTACGTCTTTGCAGACATATTCATCGAAGGATCATGAGGGGATGAAGCCGTTCGCTTCGTCATCGAAGAAAGTGACGGTTCCGGCTGGCAGTTCAGTTGAAGTCGCCTTTGATGTCAACCCTAAGGAATATGATGAGCTTGGACTGAAATTGGTCTTCGCTGACAACGCCAAAACGTTCTCGGACGGGGTGTTTGTCAGCCTGCCGGTTCACGAGGCGAAGCAGACTTTGACGGAGTCCCATTCCGCCGTGCTTCCTGCCGGGGCGGACAAGGCCGCTCTGATCAAACGTCTCGAATCAGAGTTTACCGGCACTACATCCAAAGGTGCTGAGGTTAAGGAAATTGACATCCGCCAGATGGTTCTGGACGCGGTGCCGTCCAAGATTGAGCCTAAGGGTAAGGATGTTCTGTCTTTGACGGAGGCACTGTATGTCCGTAAGGTCGCTGCCTCTCTTGGCACTGACGTTGAGTCAGAGATGTCGGACGCGGTTCTCGTGGAGAAGATCAAGGCTTGCCTGAACGCTGACGGAGGCTTTGGTTGGTTCGAGGGTATGCGCTCCTCTCCGGTCGTGACCGCTGTCGTGCTTGAGCGTCTTGCAAAGATGCGTGACGCAGGCTTTGATTTTGGTGGAATTGATTTGAGGGGTTCTGTCAAGTGGCTGGACCGTAATCAGTTCCTGCGTGGGAATGCGCTCCCTCGCTGGTGCGGCTGGCTGTCAATGGAGCAGTATGCCTACGTCCGTTCGCTGTACTCGTCCATGCCGTTTGATGTCTCTCTTCAGACCAAGAACGACAAGTCTGAATACGCCCGTAATTTCAAAGAGTTCAAGAAATCGGTGAAAGACTATCTTGTGCCTTCCGCGAAAGATGGTCGTGGGCTGAACGGGCAGATTCTTGCCAAGGCTCGCAGAATCAAGACTTTGGCTAATCTGACGGGCAGTGATGGCGGTTTGTTGTTGGCTTCCGCATGGGGGCTGAAATTCTCCGCGGAATCGAAGATGAACCAGTCGATGGCCGCTGACATTCAGTCGCTTCTTGAATATGCCGTACAGCATCCGGACGGTGGTTGGTACTATCCTAACGCAGTGATGCCGTTCAGAGGCTTGCTGGAGAGCGAGGCCTATGCGCATTCGATGCTTTGTGACTTGCTGTCAAGTGAATATGTGGAGGCCGCCCTTCGATACTTCGGCAAGCTCAGTGCAGTGCAGGCTCGTGGATCGGCGAATTCGGTCACTGAGCCTGTCGAAGTTACCGCTAAACAGATCGCCGACGGCATACGTCTTTGGCTGATGCTTCAGAAAGAGACTCAGAAATGGGGTGGGGATCCCGCTTTCGTGGATGCCCTCAACTCCGTGCTGACCGGCCCGGCTGACATCCTTGCGACGAGGGTCGTGAGCCTGACAAAGACATATTCAGTACCTTTCTCAAAGGTGAAGGCCGCGGGAAACGGCTTCACGGTCGAGCGCCATTTCTACAAAGAGGTAAAGGGCGAGGACGGGAAGAAGAACCGTCTGGAGATATTCCCGGGAATGAAGCTCAGTGTCGGCGACAAGATAACTGCCGAGTATCGGATCTGGAATCAGGAGAACCGCAGTTTCGTGAAACTGACCGCCCCTCGCGAGGCGGCTTTCCGCCCGTCTGACCAACTTTCCGGAGCCTACGGCTGGTGGCTTCGTCCTCTTGCCGTGAACGGAATCTGGTCGGTGACCCCTCAAGGCTACAGGGATGTCAAGACTGACCGCACGGAGTACTGGTTCGATGTCTATCCGGAGGAGAAAACAACTGTGACGGAGGACTTCTTCATAACCCAGGAGGGCATATTCACCGCTCCTGTCGTGACGATAGAATCTCTCTATGCTCCTCATTACAGGGCTAACGCGGAGTTTCCGGGCGCGCTGAAGACCGTAAGGTGACAGGATCCGCTGTCATAAGTCAAAACAACATTGGCCTATATCTCGCCAAACACTCTGCGGCGGGCCATAAGGCAAGCTCCGACTACCCCGGCCTTGTTGCCCAAAGTGGATGTGGTGACACGGACATTCTGGCTCATGAGACGTAAGGAGTACTTCCTTATGGCCCATTCAACCGGCTGCAGAAAGTCATAAGACTTGGCTTGTGACAGGGTTCCTCCCAGGATGATCGCTTCAGGGTTGAGAAGATTGATCAGCCCCGCCAAGTGACGCCCGAGTTCCACCCCTGTCTGGTTGATCAGTTCAATGCAAAGGGGATCCTCGTTTGCCGCGGCTTCAAGGATGTCCTTGCTCGTTACGTCTTTTCTTTGCTCCACCATCGGGGACAAGATGGAGGATTCCCCGTTTCTGATGCGTTCCATGAGTTTGCGGTGTATGGCGCGCACCGAGACCTCGGTCTCGATGCAGCCTTTCTTTCCGCAATGGCAGAGAACGTTGTTATTGTACATGTTTATGTGCCCAAACTCTCCGCTGAATCCATTCTTGCCGTAATACAGTTTGCCGTCGAGGATGATCCCCAGTCCAAGTCCCCAGCTGATGTTGACAAAGAGCACGTCTTTGTATTCCTTGTTCATCGAGGTCATGTATTCCCCGAAGGCCATCGCTTTCGTGTCGTTCTCTATGAATGTCTTCACGCCGAACCTTGAGCTGAGGTGTTCCGCCAAAGGGCAGTCACCCATGTCCTCGAAGTGGAACATGGTCGAGCTGGTGCCGGAGCGGCTGTCCACACGCCCCGGGATGTTCAGGTTCGCTCCCGCGAGACCCGCTCTTTGGCTTTCCTCCAGCGAACCGATGAATGAAGTCACCTTCTCGCATAGACCGTCTAAGGTTTCGTAGGAGTTCTCGAAACGGAAGTCCGAGTGCCTTTCCATCTTCACGATGTTTCCGGAGAAGTCACTCAACGCGATGTTGAGAGCGAAGTTTCTCATGTCTATGCCCAGGAAATAATAAGAGTCAAACTCTACTCCGTATCGTACTGTCCTTCGCCCTTTGGAGTGAAGGTTGACTCGCTCCTTCTCGCTTATCACCCCTTCCTCCTGCAGTTCGGAGACGTACTTGGCGACTGTCGTGAGGCTGTATCCGGTGCTGTCCGCAATCTCCGAGGCAGTGAAACTTCCATTGCGCATCACAAGGTCGAGTATGCTGCCGCGGATCGCTCCTCTCACGGAATGGTCGGCGGGTTCTTTTTTGAATTGTTCCAACATTGTCTTCGTGTCATTTTGTGACTGCAAAGATAATATAAATTAATTATTGTATTTATAATATGTGTGCTAAATCAAAATAATTATTCAAATAATTTATTAAATGGGGGGGTAACTATGATAATATTGAATAAATAAAATATTTGAATAAGGTATTTGTCTCGAGTTAAATCACTAATAAATAATATGTTATATTTTCAAACAATAAAAATTTCTTGCATTTATATATTCTAATAAATTATTTAATATAAAATCATAAAATAATATTTGTAATAATAAGAATAACTGCATATTTTTGGGGCAACAAACAAACGCATTTAGTTATGGAGAAGATAAAAGGACTGATTGACGCTCCGTTCACGCCAATGCTCGGGAACGGCGATGTCAACACGGAGCCCATACCGGCCTATGCCGCCATGCTGGTCTAGTACGGCCTGAAAGGAGTGTTCGTCAACGGCTCCTCCGGAGAAGGGTACATGCTCACCCCGGACGAGCGCATCATGCTTGCTGAGAAATGGATGGCTTCTGTTCCGCAAGGATGGAAAGGGGGCAAAGTAAATGCTCACGGTCGAGAATATAGAGGCCTTTTACGGAAAGGTGCAGGCCCTGTTCGGTGTATCCCTGGAAGTGGGAGAGCACGAAATTGTCTCTGTCATCGGCTCCAACGGTGCAGGTAAAACCACCACTATGAAGTCTATTGTGGGCCTGAACAAGGTAAAAGCCGGTAAGATCACTTATAACGGCAAGGTCATTTCCAACCAGAAGCCTCATAGGACCATCTACGATGGCATTGTCTATGTGCCGGAAGGCCGGGAGGGGGGCCAAGCCCAGGC
>OQVN01000364.1_pt1 | contig 17572 bp, 20 predicted proteins | sample 1691621 | NCBI WGS metagenome assembly OQVN01 (sample SAMN03418278, study PRJEB22391) | human gut metagenome | biome: human-gut; feature: organic feature; material: feces | host: Homo sapiens | place: Tanzania | collected 2013-01 | reverse complement strand
TGAAATACATAGAAGAAAATTGAAACATAATCTCTTAGAGGAGCTTATCAAATTCAAGTTTGTCAATTACAGGTGACATTGAAAGAGCCAGCCCATTCAAGGTGCTGGCTCTTTTAAATTGCACGACAACTTATAAAAAAATATGCTCCACATTATGGAAAAATGTATATAAATGTATAAAAGTATCAAAATCGAATAATTATAAGGACTTATGCATCAGACACACTTTTGTAAAAAGGGAGTTTTAAAAAGCATATGAATATAAAAATAATCTTGACATCCAAACCGCAAAGGTTTACTATAGTTAGCGTAAGCTAATTAAATAATTATTCTTCAGGGCAGGGTGCAATTCCCTACCGGTGGTATAGCCCACGAGCCGCAAGGCATGATTCGGTGAGATTCCGAGGCCGACAGTAAAGTCTGGATGAAAGAAGATGTGAATATGATATATGCAGAGTATAGATAGCTGGGTTTCAGATTCAGTTTCAGATATAGATACAGCACATATCATAGTTATAAAAGATATCTACTCTGGAGTGTTTTGATACATTCCGGATTTTTTTATTTCAAAATTCATTTATGATGAAATGCAGCTTGTGCATGTTTATCTGAGATTATGATATTTGAAATCATTAGGCCCTGAACGATAATAGTTTGGGGCTTTTTTAGTGAACAAAGAGGTAAAATGGAGCATATATATCTGCATGCTTGCATGCAAGGAGATATGCGAACATTTGACGGCACAACATAAATCGAGAATTGTAGCAGTGTAAACTGCGGAGAAGCTTCGTAAGAAGCGAATTCGAGATTTATGTTGTGGCATATAAAAAATGACCAGAAAGGAACTCAAATGACTGATGAACAATATATGAGAAGGGCGATTGAGCTTGCAAAGCGCGGCATGGGATACACCTCGCCAAACCCGATGGTCGGAGCTGTGATTGTAAAGGACGGCAGGATAATCGGAGAGGGCTGGCATGAGAGATACGGAGAGCTGCATGCGGAAAGAAATGCGTTAAAGCATTGCAAGGAATCGCCACAGGGAGCAGATATGTATGTGACTCTCGAGCCCTGCTGTCATCATGGCAAGCAGCCGCCATGTGTGGAGGCAGTGATAGAAGCCGGTATAAAAAGAGTATATGTGGGCTCGGATGACCCGAATCCGCTTGTCGCCGGAGGCGGTATCAAAATCCTTAAAGAGCATGGGATAGAGGTTGTCACGCAGGTGCTTAAAGAGGAGTGTGACAGGCTGAACGAGGTGTTCTTTTACTATATACAGACCAAACTTCCATATGTCGCTATGAAATATGCCATGACGATGGACGGAAAGATAGCCACACATTCAGGGCTTTCAAAGTGGATAACAGGAGAAAAAGCGAGAGAACATGTGCAAAACCTGCGCCACAGGTATAAAGCCATAATGGCAGGAATAGGAACCGTGCTCGCAGACGATCCGCTGCTTACATGCAGAATCGAGGGCGGAGTAAATTCAATCCGCATAATATGCGATACGCACCTTAAGCTTCCACTGGAATCGCAGATAGTAAATACTGCAAAGGAAGTGCCGACAATTGTTGCAGTCAGTGAGCGATATCGTGAAAACGCACAGTCAGAAGCCTTACCTGATACTGAAAAAGATAGTATAGAAGAAAACAATAATTATCAAAAAAACAGAAAAATAACACGGCTTGAAGAAAACGGAATAGAAATTCTGTATGTAGCTGAAAAAAACGGTCACATTGATTTAAATGATCTCATGCAAAAGCTCGGCGAAAGAAGCATAGACAGCATTTTACTTGAGGGAGGCGGCATACTCAACTGGTCAGCCCTGGAGAGTGGGATTGTGAATAAGGTATACGCTTACATTGCACCAAAGCTTTTCGGCGGAGCAAATGCAAAAACACCGATAGAGGGAATGGGAACCGACTCGCCGGCACATGCCGTGATGCTTGGAAACAGTAAGGTAACAAAGCTTGGTGATGATTTCCTCATCGAGAGTGATATTGTGAATACTTAAAAAAGAAAGGCAATACAAAATGTTCACAGGAATAGTTGAAGAAGTTGGAACAATAGATACAATTTCGCGTGGAGCAAACTCAGCAGTGCTTACAATCAGAGCTGAAAAAGTGCTCGATGGAACAAAGGTCGGAGACAGCATAGCGGTAAACGGTATCTGCCTCACAGTCACAAGGCTCATGCCACATGCGTTTACAGCGGATGTCATGCACGAGACGCTAAACCGTTCATCGCTTGCAAATGCGCTAAGAGGAGCACATGTCAATTTGGAACGTGCTATGGCGGCAGATGGCAGATTTGGCGGGCACATAGTGTCGGGACATGTTGACGGAACAGGCAGGATTGCGGAGGTCAAAAAGGATGACAATGCCATCTGGTATACGATACAGACCACACCACAGCTCATGCGCTATATAGTCGAGAAGGGCTCCGTCACAATCGATGGAATAAGCCTCACAGTCGCAAAAGTGGCAGAGGATAATTTCTCGATATCAGCGATACCACACACGGTAAGCCAGACTGTGCTAAAGGACAGAAAAGTGGGAGCTGTTGTAAATCTGGAAACAGATATCATAGGAAAATATGTTGAGAAGCTGTTGTTTAAAGGGCAGCCGGAAGAAATTACAGAAGAAATGACAGGAGCACAGACCATTAAGGAAAATACACTGCATAAATCCGGTGAAAATAAAAAACAACCGGATGGAATAACAAGAGATTTTCTGGCAAAATACGGATTTTAACATAAAAGCATGAGTATCGTGCGTTTTTACGAATGTGCATGGGCTGAAGGGTTAAAAAATCATGTAACTCAATAGCTGCAAAATCATAAGAGAAAGGACATAAAATATGAAATTCAACACAGTAGAAGAAGCACTTGATGAGCTTCGTGCAGGAAAAATAATACTTGTCACAGATGATGAGGACAGAGAGAATGAGGGCGATTTCATCTGTGCGGCAGAATTTGCCACAACAGAAAACATCAACTTTATGGCGATGCACGGCAAGGGTCTGATATGCATGCCGATGTCGCAGGAATATGTAAAGAAGCTGCGTTTTCCGCAGATGGTGCAGGAAAATACAGACAATCATGAGACAGCATTTACAGTATCAATAGATCATGTCTCAACAACAACAGGTATTTCCGCAGCAGAGCGATCAATCACCGCAATGAAATGTGTCTCTGATGACGCAAAGCCAGAGGACTTCAGACGCCCGGGCCATATGTTTCCACTTCTTGCAAAGAAAAACGGCGTACTGGAGAGAAACGGACACACAGAAGCGACAGTCGATCTGTGCAGGCTCGCAGGACTAAAGGAATGTGGACTGTGCTGCGAGATAATGCGTGAGGACGGAACCATGATGCGCACAACAGAGCTTATGGAGCTTGCAAAAAAGTGGGACATCAAATTCATCACAATAGCGGCACTTCAGGAATACAGAAAGATACATGAAAAGCTTGTTGACCGTGTCACAGAGGTAAAGTTGCCAACCAAATACGGCGAATTCAAGGCGTATGGCTTCGTCAACAGATTAAACGGAGAGCATCATGTGGCACTTGTAAAGGGCGAAATCGCAGATGGAAGGGATGTGCTCTGCCGAGTACATTCAGAGTGTCTCACAGGAGATGTATTCGGCTCACAGCGCTGCGACTGTGGACAGCAGCTTGAGGCGGCCATGAGACAGATAGACGAGGAGGGCAGAGGAATACTGCTCTACATGCGTCAGGAGGGCAGAGGCATCGGCCTGATAAATAAGCTGAAGGCCTATGAGCTTCAGGAGCAGGGAATGGACACACTCGAAGCAAACCTGGCACTCGGCTTTGCCGGAGATGAGCGCGAGTACTATATCGGAGCCCAGATATTAAGAGAGCTCGGCGTACACAGCCTGCGCCTTCTCACAAATAACCCTGACAAGGTATACCAGCTCTCAGAGTTTGGCATGGAAATCAGCGAGCGAGTGCCAATCCAGATGAGCGCCACAGCGCATGACCTGTTTTATCTGAAAACAAAGCAGAACCGCATGGGACATATACTCTCATACTAGCTAGCACACCACATCGTGTTTTTTGCGAATGTGTGAGGAGTGGTTCTGAATAGTAACAAATTCTAAATAGTTAAAAATTGCAGATAAACTCATCTGAGTAAAAATTAAAAATATAAGGAGAACGAAAAATGAACGTAATCGAAGGAAAAATGACACAGGATGGAATCAAGGTAGGAATCGTAGTAGCAAGATTCAATGAATTTATCACATCAAAGCTCTTAGGAGGAGCAAAGGATGGACTCGTAAGACACGACGTGCCGGAGGAAAACATAGACGTAGCATGGGTACCGGGAGCATTCGAGATACCACTCATCGCAAAGAAGATGGCAAAAAGTGGAAAATATGATGCAATTATCTGCCTCGGAGCAGTAATCAGAGGTGCAACAAGCCACTATGACTATGTGTGCAACGAAGTATCAAAGGGAATCGCATCGGTATCACTCGAGTCAGAAATCCCGGTAATGTTTGGAGTGGTTACCACCGAAAACATCGAGCAGGCAATAGAAAGAGCCGGAACAAAAGCCGGAAACAAAGGATATGACTGTGCACTCGGTGCAATCGAAATGATAAATCTTGTCAGACAAATCGGATAGTTACAAATTAATTGTAATAAGGCAGAGGGTGGATTGCTATGTGTGGCAGTCCACCTTTTTAGGATTCTTTGGGAAAATATAAGTGGAATATAACGACAATGGTAAATATACTTCAATAAAATGAAACGCTTGTGTGAAGTGTATCATCGAAAAATGAATCTATTACCAAAAAAAGAATTATTTAAAAAAATGGTAATAGAATAATGGCATAACAACTATGGTATGGTAGAATACGAATAGAAAATCTGTTACCGAAAAATGAAAATTATCAGTATGAAGGTATTAAAATTGTGGATATTTGTAGATGGATATTGTATAAAGATATATAATTATGGTAAGATAATAAGCAAGATAATAAGCAAGATGAGGCGATTTTATGGAAGAATATAAACCACCATATACTATAACTGAAAAAATGCTTAATCTGGTTTCATCTATTTCGACTAAGCTAGGGAGAATAGAGATATACCACAATTTGGATAATAAGCCACATTTAAGGAGAAATAATCGAATTAAATCGGTGCATTCATCATTGAAAATTGAAGCCAATTCGTTGACTATAGGGCAAACAAAAGATGTCATAAATGGTCGTATGGTTCTTGGACCAGAGCAGGAGATTCAAGAGGTTAAAAATGCGTACAAAGCGTATGAAATGATTGGAAAGGTCAATCCATATAGTTTAGATGATCTGAAAAAAGTTCAAGGAATTATGGAATACCTATTAAAAGATGACGCAGGAAGGTTTCGCGATGGTGATGAAGGTGTTTTTAATGGTGATACCTGTATTTTTATGGCTCCGCCACCGCAGTTTGTACCTTCACTAATGCAAGATTTATTCGGTTGGATGAGTACAAATAGAAAAGAGGTACATCCATTGATAATGGGAGCGATTTTTCATTATGAATTTGTATTTATTCATCCATTTTCAGATGGCAATGGAAGAACTGCAAGACTATGGCATACCATGTTATTAAATGAATGGAATCCAGTATTTGCCTATATACCATTAGAAAGCCAGATAGAAAAATTTCAAAATGATTATTACAATGCAATTTCAGAGTGCCATGTAAATGGAAACTCGAATGTTTTTATTGAATTTATGTTGGAGCGTATAGATGATATTCTTGATGAAGTGAATGAACAAGTTCGTAAATCCATTAATGATGAATCAGAATATGTAAAACGTTTGCTTGAGGTAATGGAATTCGATGTGCCATATACAGCCGTTTCTTTAATGAAACAGCTAGGGCTTAAATCACGTGAGACATTTAGAAAGAATTATATGGATCCTGCATTAAATATTGGGGCGGTGGAACGTACTATTCCAGATAAGCCTAATAGCAAGAATCAAAGGTATATAAAGCGTTAAACTTGAAATCTCAATGAATCGGGATTTTCCAAAATGGCAACAGACAGGAATATTGTCACAAGCATCGTAAGCTGCACGGGTGCCCGGCGCTTACGCCACGCCCTCCCACAAAAAAGAAGAAAAATTTAATATCTAAAGAATTGCACGAAAAATCTGTATATAGTATAATGATAATTCAGGAAAACAAAACGGAGGATCATGAATTTTGATAGATATACATTGCCATTTATTATACGGAGTGGACGACGGCTCAAAGTCGCTCGAGGAATCGGTAGAGATGCTCAAGATAGCCAAAAAGCAGGGAATTACAGGCATAATCCTCACACCTCACCTGCGCCATGGAATGTTTAAGCATCCGCTTGAAAAGATAGAGCGACACTATAAAAAGCTGATGCCATATGCAAAGAAGCTTGGAATAGAATTAAAGCTCGGCACAGAGTATCATGTGGCAACCGATATGATAGATGCCTTTCATGGTGGGCTGTGTCATACACTGGCAGATACACAGTATATACTCACAGAGTATTCACATTCCAGCGAATACTCATTTGTATACAAGATGACGCGCGAAGCTATATTTGCAGGATATATACCGGTGATAGCACATGTGGAGAGATATGAGTGTCTCAGTGATATAAGCCGTATAGAGGATTTGCAGGAGCTGGGAGCGCTCATACAGATCAATGCAGACTCAGTGCTCGGCATTGATGGCAGACACTTCAAGAGATATACAAAGAAGCTATTGAAGGCAGGACTTGTTGATGTAATAGCAAGCGACAGCCACGGCACAAAGGAGCGCGTCTGCAATATGAAAAAATGCTATGAGTACGTGGCAAAGAAGTTCGGTGATGACTACGCGCAGGAAATCATGCAGACCACACCGGAAAATATAATAAACGGAAGATAATCAGTGTAAATGCGGGGATAAATAATGGAGAGAGAACAGGATTTTGACAACGAGATAGAGATAGACTTAAAGGATCTGTTTCTTGAGATAATTTCATATTGGCAGTGGATAATTCTTGTTACGATAGCGACAGGTGCAGTGGCATTTGCGATAAGCAGATTTATGATTACACCTATGTATGAATCTACATCTGAGCTCTATGTACTTTCAAAGAGCACATCAATCACAAGCCTTGCGGATATCCAGACAGGCACCAGCCTGACAAATGATTACATAGTTGTAGTAAAGGGGCGTCCGGTGCTGGATCAGGTCATAGAGAATCTCAATCTGAATGAGAGCTATAAGACACTTGGCGGCAGGGTGACGCTCGACAATCCGTCCAACTCGCGAGTACTCAATATCACAGTAACGGATCCTGATCCGCAGATGGCAAAGACCATAGCAGATGAGATAGCAAAGGTCGCATCGGCATATATAGCGGAGAAGATGAAGCAGGATCCGCCGACCATCATCCAGAGCGGATATGATGATGGAGGCGCGGTAAGCCCTAATATCGGCAAAAACACAGTGATAGGAGCCTTTGCGGGAGCATTTCTGTCGATTGCGGTTATAGTGGTTTCTTATCTGTTCAATGATACAATCATAGATACAGAGGATGTGGAGAAGAAGCTTGGCATGAACGTGCTTGGTACACTTCCGCTCGATGAGGCGGAGGATGACGGAGAGCATGGAAAGGGTAGAAAGCATAGCAAGGGCAGCCACAGAAAGACAAGAAAAAAGAAATCGGCTTCAGCATAAGGAAGCCTGTATCAGGAGATGGGCAGATGGAATTAGTAAAGTTTGGCAAGCTAAAAGAACAAAGCTATACTATGAAGGAATCACTTCGAGCTTTGAAGACAAATATACAGTTTTGCGGGGATGATATACGCACGCTTCTGGTGACAAGCTCTGTACCAAATGAAGGCAAAAGCACCGTGGCACTTGATCTGGCGCGGTCGCTTACAGAGTCAGGAAATAGAGTGCTTTTCATAGATACTGATATGCGTAAATCAGTCCTTGCAGGGCGTCTGCGTGCCACAGCGGCAAGTGGAGGGGAGATATGCGGATTGTCGCACTATCTTTCCGGTCAGAGACGTCTTGAGGAAGTGATGTATGGCACGGAAATACCGGGCCTTTTTATGATATTTGCAGGGCCGTCTGTGCCGAATCCGACAGAGATTCTTGAGAAAAAATACTTTCAGGAGCTTCTTAATTTCGGCAAGGAGCACTTTAACTACATAATTATAGACTGTGCACCGATAGGAGCTGCCATAGATGCGGCAGTTGTAGCAAAGTATTGTGACGGAGCTATAATAGTGATAGGACAGGGCATGGCGAGCGCCAGGATGATACAGAGTGTGAAAAAACAGCTCGAGGCATCGGGAGTGAGGATACTGGGCGCTGTGCTCAACAAGGTAAACAACAAGAAAAACAGCCATGTCAGTGGGTACTATGGCAATTACTACGGCAGCTATTACGGGCGGTCGGATAAAGCATGAAAAGCATCGATGTAGAGTTAGGAAAATCAAATATGCTGCCGCTTATTGCAAGCCAGCAGTTTTATGCTTCGTGGAAGGTCTTTATCAGGGAGCTTTTGCTCAATGCCATGGATGCCTGCAATGTGCGGCAGGCACTTGAGTGGAGCTGGGGCACGGAGTTCCTCGAGTTGGAGCAGGCAAGCCAGATGCGCGATGTCAGGGCCATATATGAGCCACGCATAGACATCACGTACAGCAGTGATACAAGACTGTTTACGATAGAGGATAACGGAATAGGCATAAATGAATATGACCTGGAGCACTTTATCGCACAGATAGGGGCAAGCTATTATACAAGCGCAGATTTCTTCAATCAGCAGCTGAAGTATGAGCCGTATTCCCACTATGGCATCGGGCTGTGCTCGTGCTTTACAGTCTCAAAGGCTGTGCTCATCGAGTCGAAAAAGGATAAGGTCATAAACACTGCCTGGAACATAAGCAATCCGCAGGATACGGCACCGGTCATGGCAAAGTGGTTTGGAGATAGTGGCCAGATAGAGTATGTCATATCGCAGAAAAAGACACCGGGCACACGCATCTCTATCCCTGTAAAGCCATCATATGCGCCGTATATAGATATGGATTTTATAGTGGAAACCATAAAGCACTATATGCTTACACTGCCTATACCTGTAAATATCAGGTGTGATACGAGGGAGGTATGCCTGTCACAGCCAAAGGCAAAGTGGAACTATCCGATGAATGAGCTTGTTGGCATGAATATCATACGAGTGGATAACAGCCTGCTTGAGGGCTATGTTGCCATATATCATCCAAAGCACAAGGGGTATTTTCCTAAGTCCACGCTGTACCAGCAGGGAGTCCTTGTGTCAGATGCTACAGAAATACTGAGGCTTGCACCATCGTGGATAGACAATTTCTCATATCAGCTCAATATCAAAAAAAGGTTTTTAAACATAAGCATATCGAGAGACGGAGCAGCCTTCGATGAAAAGCACATAGAGCTCCGCCAGTACATCGGACAGATTATTATTGATTTTTTTGGTCAGAGTCCACTCACACTTGGACAGTATCTGTCAGACGGCAGAAAAAGGCTGGTAGGTGAATATGAGGCAGAAAACGAGCTGGTAAGCAGAGCTATACAGGTGCTTGTATATATAAAGGAGCGCGAGGTAGAGGTTCCGGTGAGGACAGTAATAAACGGCTTTATCGGGCGGAAAATAAAGATAGCTTTCATGCAGAGGGCACTTTTTGCGCACTATAGGGAGAACTACCCTTATGATTATGGTCAGTTTATTGACAAATACGATATCATAGTATTTGAGCAGAATATCAGAGCCTTCTGGCAGTTTATGACACCATATATCACATCGATGGAGTATGTTATGGGTGACATGCCGGGCATCATATACACGGATGTATCGGCAGACCTAACCGTGGCAAAGACAGCAGCAACGTTTCGAAACGACTACGTGCTAAGACCGGAGTATTATGATCTGGACCCTGTATTTTGTCTGGTATCAAATGAGCTGACAGACCCGATGGAGCTGGTGATAAATACCCACAACCGCAATGCAATGCTTTTGCAGCGCGCCGAAAAGTACAAAAAGGTAAGGATTGCGAGAGCTGTGATCATAGAAAATATCAAGCAGAGGATACTGGGCAATGCATCCAGATGGAACAGTATCATAGATTTTGGAGGCGAGCTCGTGCACCAATATGAGCTGGAAAAGCCAATGAGCCTGCAGGCGCAGTGGTGCCTCGAGAGAGACTTCCCGGATGAAATCAATGCGTATATAGCAAAGACCTTTACAGACAGGGAAATCGCAGATTACGGGCTTACAAGTCTTTATTTTACAAGGAAGGACTTTATAAAGTGGTGGATGGCACCATAGGCTGTACCGCACAGACATATATTATCAAACACTTATTGAAGCATGAATAAGGAGAACATGAAAATGGAGATATTAGACTTAAACAACGAAGAAGACACAAAAACAACCGATGAGATGGAGCCAAAAAAGCCGGAGGAAAAAACATCACCAGTCAAGGAAATCTTAAGCTGGGTGTTAACAATCGCATTCGCCATTGTAGCGGCAATACTCATAAAGAACTATGTCATTATAAATGCAAATATTCCGTCAGGCTCGATGGAGAACACCATACAGATTGGAGATGACATATTTGGCTTCAGGCTCGCATATACATTTTCTGACCCAAAGCGAGGGGATATAGTCATATTCAATGCACCGGATTCGCCTTCTGAGAAATACATCAAGCGTGTAATAGGTCTGCCGGGAGAGACAGTCACCATAGAGGACGGCCGGGTGTATATAGACGGTGAGGCGCTTGAGGAGGATTATCTCAAGTCAAACCAGAGTGGTGAGGATCAGTGGACAGTAAATGCGGGACCTTACGAGTTTAAGGTGCCACAGGACTCATATCTGCTGCTCGGTGACAACAGAAATGGCTCATCAGACGCAAGAGTCTGGGAGCACACATATGTGTCTAAGGACGATATACTTGCAAAAGCGATATTCAGATATTACCCGTTCGACAGATTCGGAGCGGTGAAATAAGCTGTAAATCAGGATATAAAATAAAAATAGAGGTAAAGTAAATGCCAAAGACAGAAACAGACATTGAAAAACGAAATAAATATGGCATGCTGTGCGGTATAGTCGGTATATTTTTAAACCTCATACTTTTTGCCGGCAAGCTCTTTGCAGGAATGCTTAGCGGTGCAATCTCAATCACTGCGGATGCATTCAACAACCTGTCAGATGCAGGCTCATCAATCATCACGATAGCGGGCTTCAAGATGGCGGCGCAGAGAGCTGATGAGGAGCACCCATACGGACATGCGAGGATGGAGTATGTGTCTACACTGGCAGTTGCAGCAATCATACTTATCATGGGCTTTGAGCTGTTCAGGGATTCCTTTGGCAAAATCATAAAGCCGCAGGACATAGAGTTTTCATGGCTTATTGTAGCGATACTACTGGCATCTATAGCTGTAAAATGCATCATGGCAGTATACAATTTCTATTTTTCAAAAAAGCTTGATTCATCAACACTCGAAGCGACAGGCAGGGACAGTCTGTCAGACTGTATCGCTACATCTGTAGTACTTGCAGCCACACTCATAGCGCACTTTTCAGGACTCAATCTGGATGGAATAGGCGGTGTATTTGTGTCATTGTTTATATTCTATTCAGGAATATCATCAGCCAGAGAGGCGATAGACCCGCTGCTTGGAGCAAAGCCGGAGCCGGAGTTTGTCGATAGACTCAAGGAGATGGTACTGGACTTTGACAAAAACATACTCGGTATGCATGACCTTATGGTGCATGATTATGGACCGGGACACAGGATAGTATCGTTTCATGCAGAGGTGCCGGAGGACGGAGATATGGTCGAGCTGCACGATATAATCGATAATCTGGAGCGCAGGATACGAAGGGAGCTGGGCTGTATAGTGACCATCCACATGGACCCGGTAGCGATAGAGGACGAGGAGGTAGCCGGACTGAAGGCCGAGGTACTCTCTGTGATAAAAGGGCTTGATTCGCACATAAATATGCACGATTTCCGTATTATCAGAGGTGATACACATACGAATCTGGTTTTTGACATTGCAGTTCCATTCGGCTATATCACCTCAGATGATGATATATGCAATGCAATACAGGAAAATGTCAGGAAAAAGCTTGGAAAGAATTACTATACCGTGATAGAGGTAGACCGCGACAATTACATAAATATATGATATTGTAAGGGATATATACGAGCTTCGCCGATGGCTGTTGGGATAAAGAAACGGTGCACAATAAGATAAAAGAGGATAAAGTATATGTTACAAATAGGAATATGTGATGACTCAGCGGAATCAAGGCAGCATATGCTGCAATTATGTCAGAAATATTATGAAAACAATACGGATGCATTTGAATATAAAATGTATAAAAACGCAGATGAGGTTCTCGAATATTGTGATGATGAGGAAAACCAAAAAATAGATATACTTTTTCTGGATATAGAGATGGATGGTCTCAGCGGAATTAAACTAAAGGATCGAGTACTGAAACTAGACAAAATCTGGCGGATAGCATTTGTGTCGAGTCATGATGAGAAGATGATAGATTCCTTTGGAATCAAGACTATAGATTTTATCAGGAAGCCGGCCGGATATATGGATGTGAAAGCAGTGCTGGAAAAGGTATTGATAGAGAAATGTGAGAATATAGGCATTTCGTATTTGTCTGAAACCGGCCAAAACATAATAATCTATGCTGAGGATATAAGATATATAGAGGCACAGGGAAAATATGCGTATATTTATACCAATGGGCAGAACTTTGTAGGAATAAATATATCTGAGATTGAGAAACGGCTTGAGGACAGTTCTGTGATACGTGTTCATAAATCATATATGGTTAATCTTGAATATGCCACACTTAGAAATGGAAAATTATCTATAAGAGATATGGATATTGAAATTCCGATTGGTAGAAGCTATAAAGAAACCGTAAAAAGGTTATATCATGAGTATGGTGAAAGAATGGCGAGGCGAAGAATGTGATAAGGGATATATTGTATTTGATAGTATATTTTATAACAGAGACTGTACTTTATTCATTAGCATATCGTACTGCACTAAGTAGAGGAATTACCAATAAAGCTGTCAAATGGATAGTATATATAATTGTGGTGTTAATTGCGGGAAGCATTGTATATGTAAATAATAATCTACAGTATGTAATGGGAGCATCAATATTTATAATGGTTATGTTGCCTATTTTTATAATAGAGCCATTTAAAATTCAAAATTTGCTTTTGTATCCGTTCGTAGTTATAGCAAGCTCTATATTTGGAATATTGTTTTCATTTATTATATCTATAAAAATTGGAACTTCTGAATACTATGTTAAGGAATCTCCGGCTTTAACGATTTTATGTCAAATATTGAGTATAGGTGTCTGGGCACTAATATATGTAATAAAACGAAGAAAAAATGATCAGGAAGAAGTAATTTTAGATTTAAAACATTATATAATTTTGTATTTAGTTACCATCAGTTCATTCATATTAGTAGGATCAATTCAGACTTTTTCAGAATTGGAAGAGTATGAAGATTTACAAATTTATGGGGTGTTTGCAGTAATGGCTTGCTGTACACTTGTTGTAGTAACACTTATGCAGATTGTTGTTTTAAGCCAGAATGCATATATAAAAAAGTCAAATGACATGTATAAGGAGCATATGGCTTTACAAAAGCAGCACTATGAGCATATGCTTCTGCAATATGAAGAACTGCGGAAATTCCGTCATGATGTAAAAAATCATATGCTTGCGTTAAATAGTATGTGTACCAGCGAAGATAATTCACAAATAAAAAAATATTTATCGCAGCTAACTAATGAGGTTTCATCTAAAAAACCGGTAGAGTACACCGGAAACAGGGAATTGGATGCGGTAATAGCTCCATTTGTCCTGGAAGCGGAAAGTAAAAATATAAAGGTTCAGTTTAAGGGGCGCGTATCGGATAATGTAGCAATTGATATGTTTGATATGTGCACAATAATATCAAATCTCTTAAATAATGCCATAGAGGCATGTGAAAAAATACAAGAGGACAAAAGAATAATTGAGTTTGAGATAGCCGGTTATAATTCACAAATATTTATCTCGGTTCGTAATAGCTATGATATGGAAAGTATTATAAATCAAAAACAAAAGTTTATTACTACGAAAGAGGATAAGCTGAATCATGGTATAGGGTTAGAAAATGTAAGGAGAACTGTAAAAAAATATGATGGAGATATGAGAATATCTCAGGAAAATGAAAGATTTATTGTAACAATAAATATATAAAAAATAGTAAAATAGTTATAGAAATAAGCAATCACTATGTCGTTCATGCCTAAAAAGTGTCGTTCATGCCATAGTGATTGCTTTTTTTGTGTATAAAAGAGTATAGTGAATATGCAAAGATAAATAAGGGAGGAAATAGTGGGATGACACCAATGATTATAGATCTAGAATGGCTTATTCAAATATTGATGGGGAAAAAATAAAAACTTATGATTATAAAAATCTATATTAATAAGTCCGGTAAAGTATCTGATTTACAAAATCAAAAAATTACTTTATAAAACACAGTCGGTATAGAATGTGTAGTACTGCTGTACCGCAAGATAATTATGGTATGAAGCAAGCAATTGCTTTATATATATTCTCAACAATGCGCAGAAAGAGAAAATAGGAATTATATGAAGGGAGAAAGATCATGGAATTAGCATTACAATTTGAAAATTTGAATTGTGAAGAGTTATGTGCGATTGATGGTGGAAAAAGAAACTATTCAATTGAGAAATACGTGAAAAACTATTTGGATTTTATAAAAAAGGCTATAGACATTTTTAGACCTATGCCTATATAAATTATTTCGGTAATTGATAAATGATTTTATTAGTTCCTATGGATAACTCATCATTATAGAAGAAGAGAGAAAGGGTCTGTATTCAGAATTGCACGGTTTATCGCAGTCACAGACCCAGCCATGATGGTAATGAATTTTAGGACAGAACCGTTTAACACGTCCTGAATGCTCTTTCTCTTTGGTACTACCACAGTATTTCATTGCAAGCGAGGCATCATTAGGAATGGTAGGATAACCGTATGTATTGTAAGGTGTCTATTGGAATTGAAAAATGTCGTTAAAAGAAATCTAATGGTATTTAGTGACCATAAATTAATCACAAAAACCCTGTGAAATCAATGGGTTAAGGCATTATAAAATGCCTATAGGAATTTTATGAAGGGAGAAAAATCATGGAATTAGCATTACAATTTGAAAATTTGAATTGTGAAGAGTTATGTGCGATTGATGGTGGAAACAAAGCACAGGATGTAGGCTATCAGGTAGGAAAGTATATTGGAATTACAGCTACATTAATTCTTAAGTTGATGGGATACTAAATTAAATAATATTTGAGCATGTTAACTTTTGAGATTTGCATCTATAATAATAATATTTGTAAATGTCACAAATAGATATGATTCAGTCGATGTTATCATGAATGTAAAGGAGGTGTACATTAAATGTTCAAAGAAATTAGTGGAAGAGACCTTTTCATAATTGAGGGGGGAAAGAAAAATCCTGTTTGGAAATTTTTTGAAGGTACAGGATATTTTGCCATTGGTGTTTACAATGGAATTAAGGACTGGTTTGGAGCTTGTTAGGTGATGAACTGAAGAATAAAGAGAGACTAAAATTAGAGTCTCTCTTTAAGGTGGTATTCAAGTTAAATGAAGCAAAATTAAATATAAATTTTTTGTCAGTGATGAGAACTTTTAATCAAGTCATTTATCAGGAGAATAATACAAATGAATAAAAGAAAGAGTAATTATATATATATTGAAATGAGGCATAAAATGCTAATAGTTGGAGTTATAATAATTCATGTTTGTTTTATGCTCATAGGGGCTAGTGGCATTATATCTGGTTTAAAAGAAAAAAATATATTTTATGGACTGCTGATAAATATGATTTATCAGTTGACTTTGATTATCATGATTGGAGTGGCAACGACCGTGTGTTCATCTTTCAGAACACAGGTGACATGAAATTTTCCTGCAAACTTATCCGCAGTATCAATCAGCCGTGTCTGGATAAAGGCAATTGAATCCCCGGTCAGACGGCTCATCTCACCAAGATGCGGCGTGATCACAAGTTCTGTGTGCGCCAAAAGTAAAACACTTGTGTCCTCTGCAATGATATTTAATGCATCTGCATCAAGGACGACCGGAACAGATGCTATTTGCAGCACTGTTTTAACAATCTGATGTGCTGCATCCCCGGTTCCGATTCCCGGTCCACACACAATCACATCTGCCCATTTCATTGCTTCTGAAAGTTTCGAAGCATCTAATTTTTCAGAGTGATAAGTAGTCAGAACTGCCTCTGGAATACTTGTCTGCAATGGAATGCGGTTTTCCTCAGGCGTAAACACACGCACCAGACCACAGCCTGCCGTATACGCTGCCTTTGCACTTAAAACAGCTGCGCCAGCCATATCCACGCTCCCAGCGATCAGCAGTAATTTACCGAAGCTTCCCTTATTAGAATGTGAAGTTCTCTTTGGAAGGAATCTCAGATCTTCCATCTCGAATGCCATAACACCGGGCATTTGTGTCAGAAAACTCTCATCCGTGATTCCAATCTGCTTTGTCACGATCTCCCCGACATATTCATTTCCCGGGAAAAGATGCATGCCGATTTTTTCATAGGCAAATGTGATCGTGCAGTCTGCACGGAACGCACAGTTTAAAACAGCCCCTGTGTCCGATGAAATTCCGGATGGCATATCAAGTGCAATCTTTTTTCCTGGTATTTCGTTCATTTTCCGAATTGTATCAGCAAAAATGCCTTCAACATTTCTCGAAAGTCCGACTCCAAAAATGGCATCCACTATTACATCATATGCGTTGTTCTCCGGAATGGCTTCCAATACCGAACATCCATAGGCAGAAAGGATCTCCAGCTGCTTTTTGCACTGGTCTGTCTCCTTCTTCCGGTCACCGATCAACACCGTATGCACCTCTGCTCCGTCCAAAAGTAACAGCCGGGTGAGTGCAAAACCATCTGCGCCATTGTTTCCCGTTCCGCAAACGATCAGAAATTTTTTGCTGCATGGGTACTGCCTTTTGATCTCATCAAAAACTGCAAGTGCTGCTCTCTCCATTAAAAGCAGGGATGGCACTTTAAAATGTTCTGTCGTGTTCGTATCATATTGTTCCATCTTCTTTATTTAATGATATTGTATAATCTGTTGCACCTAAAAATTGTAATCTTTTTTCCATTACTTTTTTTGCATTTTCAAAAACTGCGTTCATATTTTTTCAAATCTCCTTTATCGTTGACTTTTTTATTCCTTTATAAGAGTAACGAATTTTTCATAAGCCGCATCCCAAGCCGCTTTATCCTGCGGAACGAAATGCTCTATTTCAAACGAATTTGCAATCACATCACGTGCTTCAGAGAGATCTTTTATCTCGCCGAGGGCGATAAGCTGAGCCGCGATATTGCCGAGAGCCGTAGCCT
>OQVN01000363.1_pt1 | contig 17575 bp, 11 predicted proteins | sample 1691621 | NCBI WGS metagenome assembly OQVN01 (sample SAMN03418278, study PRJEB22391) | human gut metagenome | biome: human-gut; feature: organic feature; material: feces | host: Homo sapiens | place: Tanzania | collected 2013-01 | reverse complement strand
GGAAAAGCGTATTACCGTGCGGGAATAGAAGGAGCTGCGCTACAGCAATGGAATTATGCCAAGGAAGCTGGTTATGGAGGTCTTCTTCTTCAGAATAGAATTGAAATTGTAAGCGACCGGCGTGTTACAGACTATGACTATGGATTTACCCAGCGTTTTACGGAATCTGGCTCTTATCCTAATGTGAATGGAAATAATCTCATTTACAGTCAGCCAGTTTCTTCTCTTTCAAATCACGACGGAAGCATTTGGGTTGTTTCCTACGGCACGAATGAGCTGCTTCAATTTGATGTGAACGGAACTGTGGTAAAAAGAAATAGAGGACCGATAAATGGATTTGACCGCCCAATGGATGTTATCCGCTTAAAAAATGGAAATTTGGCAGTTTCAGAGAGCGCAGGAGACAGAATTTCAATTCTTTCGGAAAATGGTTCATTTATAAAATACTTTGGTTCGCGAGGAAGAGGACAAGGACAGTTTGTGGGACCTCAGTATCTTGCAGAAGACGACTTTGGGAACGTTTATGCCACGGATTTTGGAAACGCACGAGTTGTTGTTTTTGATGCAGACGGAAACGGACTTTTGCATTTCGGTGAAAAAACAGAAGGCTTTGACGGTTTCAAGTCTCCAACTGGAATTGCGGTTTGCGGCGGAAGAATTTTTGTTGCAGACAGCGTGAAAGGCGGAATCTACGAATTTGACAAGGCTGGAAATTTCCTTGGAGTTCTTGTAAATGACGGAACTTTTTCGCGTCCTGAAAGTTTAAAGCAGTGGGGCAGCGATTATCTTTTGCTTACAGATAGAAACAAAGTTTATGCTGTTGAGCTTTCTTCCGGGGCTGTTTTTGAAAATGCCATTACAGGAAAAGGAAAAAGCCTGATTACAAGTGCGGTTTCGGATCGGAACGGAAATATAATTGTAACTGACTTTAAGGCAAATGAAATTTATGTAATGTCAAAAATGACAGAACTTGTGGGCGGTTTTTTTGTTCAGTTTGAACGTGTGATTTCTGATAATTTCCCGGAAGTTATTGTTGAAGTCCGCGTGGAAAATAGAAAACGCCAGCCTGTTGTTGGATTAAAGCAGCAAAATTTCCTTATAACAGAAGGAAAAAAGCCAGTTGAAAATTTTGTGCTTTTGGGCGAGGCGAATAACAATGACTTTGCTGACATTACAATTCTCATTGACCGTTCAATTTCAATGAAAAAATACGAAGAGCAGCTTTCTGGCGCGGTCAGGGAACTTGCAGCTTCAATGGACGCAAATGGACAAGTGTCGATTGTTTCAGCAGGAAAAGTTCCTGTTACAGAATTTTCAGGAAGTCCGTCTCAGCTTTCAGATTTTTCAGCAAAGGCTTTAAAAAACTCTTACACTGAAAATCCTGCGCTGGATCTTGCTGTGAGGCTTTCTGCAAACGGACTTGTCAATGCTGAAAAAAAACGCGGCATAATTTATCTTTCTGCTGGAGATTCAAAAAATACATTTACACAGTATGCGCTTTCTGATTTAACAGCTTATCTTAACAACAATGCGATTTCTTTTAGCACAGTTCTTTTGTCCCAAGCTTCGCCGTCGGAAGAAATTTCTTACATAACAGGAAACACAAATGGAACTTCTTATTATATATATCGTCCAGAAGGCTTGGAAACGGTGATAAAAGATATTGTTGATATTCCTTCTGGTTTGTATCAGTTTAAGTATACATCTTCTTTTGCGACTGAATATGGAAGAAAATATTTGCCTGTAGAAATTGAAACTTATCTTCTTAATCGTTCAGGCCGCGACGAAACAGGCTATTTTGCTCCGCTTCAGTAGATAAAAGACGCGCTTTTCTGACTTTAAGGGAAGGATTTTTTCTTTCCATTTCAAAAAGGGCTTTTTCTAGTTTTGCTTTTTTTGAGTTCCCAAAGTCGAATAGTTCTGCTTGCGTTGGTTTTTCGCTGTTTTCTATTCCGGAAAGTCCAACGCCCAAAAGCCTGATTCCTTTTCCTTTTTCATATTTTCTGTTGAAAATTCTTAAGCAGCGTTCAAGCAAATCATCTGCATTTAAAACTGGAATTTCTGAAGATTCTTGCGCAGTTATGGTTTTAAAGTCTTCGTATCTTATTCGGATATTTACAGTTTTTGCCTTGACATTTTCGGTGTGCATTCTCCAGATTAATTGTGCAGAAAGCTCCATAAATGCAGTTTCGATTGCATATTCGTTTGCCACATCGAATTCAAAAGTCCGTTCTACACTTATTGAATGGCTCTTTGCTTCTTCGCCGAATGTGATTTCTTTTCCGCCGTGGACTGCATCATATAAAAATGTACCCATTCCGTTTCCGAATACAGTAGTCAGCAAAGTAATTGACTTTCCATGAATATCTGCCGGTGAAAATATTCCCGCATTTTTTAGCCGTTCCCTTGTTTTTTTTCCTATGCCCCATATTTTTTCTATAGGAAGTGAAAGAATGAATTTTTCTTCTTCTCCTTTTTTTATGAATGTAATTCCGTCCGGCTTTTTATACCCGGATGCGATTTTTGCGACGTACATTGTGCTTGCAATTCCGACGCTTACTGTAAGCCCTGTTTGCTCTTTTACTTTTGCCTTTATTTTTTTTGCAATTTCCAGTGGCGGACCAAAAAGCTTTTCAGTTCCTGTAAGATCAATAAAAGCTTCGTCAATTGACATCTGGATTACTGACGGCGAAAATTCCTTGAAAATGCCCATTATTTTATGCGAAACTTCTGCATAACGTTTGTGGTTTCCGCGCAAAAAAATTGCGTTCGGGCAAAGTTCAACTGCTTTCGTTAAAGGAAGAGCAGAATGTACGCCGTATTTTCTAGCTTCATAAGATGCCGTTGAAACTACAGCTCTTCTGTCTCCTGGAATTCCGCCTACAATCACAGGCTTTCCCTTGTATTCAGGATGGTCGTGCTGTTCAACCGAAGCGAAAAAAGCATCAAGGTCAACATGAAGAAAAACTTTTTCAAATTCCATTTTTATTTTTTCCTTCATTTTCGATTTTTTCATTAAAATGGATAATTTTTCCATTTAAGTCCATTATAAAAAGCTCAATTTGCGCTTCTAGCTGAAGTTCATTTTCTGACATAAATAAAATTTTCAGCTCATTTTCCGGGGCATCGGGAATTTCAATAGAAACTTTATTTTCTGAAATGAAATTGTAGTCAAAGTTGCATTCGTAAAACGGAAGTCCTTCTTTTGATTCAAAACTTGCAAAGCATCTTAGTATTTTGAATCCATTTTCTGGAACAATTTGAAGCTTGTTTTCAAAAATATCAAATTTTGTTCTTCTTGACCAAATGAATTTTGCCGGATGAATTTCTGCATTTTCTATGATTTGCATCTGCTTTTTTTGTGGAGCTGAAAAATTTCCCTGCACAAATTTTGCGGCTGCAAAAAATACTGCGCATATAATTCCAGCTCCTGCAATCGAAACAAAAATTCCTTGTAAAAATAAAACTTTTTTGCTTGACTTGAATTCTTTTATGTGCGAAACCAAAATCAGTTTTATCCACTGAAAAATAAAAGGCAAAATGGCAAATGAAAAAATCAGGTTTTCAAAGAAAGTTGTGTCGGTAAGGTTTGAAATTTTTCTTTGGTCAATGTCAACAAAGACTGACGCTGCAATCCAAAGCAATGGAATTGTCATCAGAAAAATGCACGGAACGCTAAAAAAAAGATGCTGCCGTTTTCTAAAAAGAAAAACAATCAGATATTCAATGATAAATATGAACATTAAAGACAAATCCAACGCTGAAAAAATAAAGACATTCAGCGCGCTCAAAATAATTCCATGGAATCTGTTTGCAGAAAGTGAAATTCTAAAGTTGAACAAAATTTGCACAAAAACCAGCAAAAACATTGCAAGCACTGTAGGAAAAATTTTCAGTCCAAAGTAAAGAACTCCGTTTTCTGCTGTGAAAAAAAACACTTTCTGGAACAAAGTTAAAAATGCTGCTGTTATAATTATATATGCTGGAATTAAAAACCAGGTTCTTGACATATCTTTTAGAATCGCTTCATTTTTTCCTGTGTATGTAAACGAGTAAAAGCATATAAAAAAAAGTACTGAAATTGTAAAAAAAAGATATATTGTAGTCAGCTGCGCTTCATTAAGCCAAAGTCCGTAAATTCCAAATGGAATAAAATTGTAATGCTTGTTCCAGGTTTGGCTTCTTGCGGAAATAAGATTGTCCTGAATATCAGAAAGTATGTTTGCGTCCTTTTGCGTGTGTCCTAGCGGAATTTCTGCGGCAGGAATATCGTTTTTTAGGAAAGCGGAAATCCGTCTGTTGTTTTTGTAGTACTGCGGTTTATATATGTACAGCATGGAAGTTTTTACTCCCATTGGCTTTTGATTTTTAAGGCAAGATTTTTTGAGCGCCTGTACAATCCATTGCGGCGAAATTGTTCCTGCTCCTTCTGTAAAAATAAAAGGCGGCGCGTTTTTTTCATTTCGGATTAAAATTGCACAGGATGATTCTGACGAAAAAATGTTTTTTGCCAATTCTTCCGTTGCTGTTTTTGCAGCTTGAACTGAAGGCAATGGAAATGATTCATTGTCAGCAGTAAATGAAATTAAACAGTTATATGGAAGTTTTTTTTTGTAAGTTGAATTTATAAAGTCTGCAATAAATTCTTTTTTTTCTAAAAAGAATTCTTGGCTAAAGACAAAAAACACATCAGTTATTCCGCTTTTGTTTGTGTCGCCTTCTTTGTTGCTTTTATCAGCATGAATTTCTATTAGAATATTTTTTGGAAAATTTCCGGCGTTTGGCGGAGCAATGTCTTGGATTTCAAATGAAATTTTGCTTTTTGTTAAAAAATCTTCTATTTCTTTTGTTGTGTAAATATTTAAGTTTGATTCAATGTTTTCTTGCGAAAAAAGATTCTGCGTAAAGATTGCTGCAAAAAAAAAGAGAAAACACATTGTTTTCAGCAGAAATTTTTTTTCCATAAACAAAGTTTACTTGAATTTTTCATTTTCTACAATATAATACATATAATATGTTTGCAAGTTAGGCGGCAATGTTGTATACTGTAAGCATTGTTAAAGTCATGTAAAGCAAAGGAGCTTTATCAAACGCATGTGTGCTGAAAAGAAAAAATTTATTTTGGATTTGCCTCTGAAAATTATTCTTACAGAAGAAGGCACATCTCATTTTTTAAGTCATAAAAAACAGCTTTTGAATCTGAAACTCGCAGATAACCGTTCGGCTCATGGCGTGAGCATGACATCTTTTTCTCCTGGCTCTCTGCAGGACATGATTCTTTTGGGCTATATTTCCAAGATGGAAATTTCCATGCCGGAATTCGTTTCCCATCGCCAAGATGTTATGGATTTGTCCAAGCTGATTGTTTTTTCGATTTTGTATAAGCAGTTTGACAGTGAAATTTATGCGGCGATTATAAAATGTGAATGTATAAGACATCATAACAGGCAGAATCCTTCATCTCTTATTGATGAAAAAACTGTAATTCCGGAAAAACAGCTTAGAATGACTCTTGCAATGAAAGATTCTACGATTCAGGCTGCAAAAAAGACAATTCTTGATCCAGTTTGGAAAAGCATAATGTCCAATTCTGAATACAGTCCGGAAGAAAAAAACGTCTATCTTCTTATGACTGAAAAGTTTTTGAACAGGCTCACTTTGATGAACTGGTACATAATTGTGAAATTTTATAAAACTGACGGTTTTAATGAAATTCTTTCAATTTTGCGCCAGCAGCTCGCTTCGTACATGACAAAATCAAAAGTTGCAGAATATATTTCGGTAATGGTCATGGAACTTGCCTTGAACAGCGAAAACAACAATGTAAAAAAGGCTGCAAAATATCTTTATCAGGGAATTGATAATTCGGATACGCTTATATTTGACCCGAAAATCCGCTCGGAAATTGTAAAAGAACTTCAGCGCAAGCATGAACTTGTTTTTCTTTCCTGGACTTTGGGCGGCGGTTCTATGTCAATTGGAAAGCAGGGACTTTTGCAAATCACATTGTACAATAAAGACGATGAATTTCAGGAAGTAAAAGAAAACATCGAAAGCAAAATGTCTGCGAATCTTAACAAAAAATCGCTGATTGACTTTTACCGCCAGATGCCGGATGGCCAGGAAGGAACAGATTTGGGACTTTACTATTTGTCTTATCTGGAAGATGCCTGTAAAAAAGTCAATATTAAATTTGAATCAATTGTAAATCAGTCTTCATCCAGCGACCTTACCGTTATAAACTTGAAATTCAATTTTTAAGTTATGCGGAAAACTGCCCTGTTTGTTTTTATTTTTTCAGTTCTCTTTTTTTCGTGCTCACAAGACAGCGCGCAAGTTGCTTCTGCGGAATCTTCTGTGATTTTTGATTATAGTGAAAATCCACCTGATATGCGACTTTCTGTTTTTGTAAATTCTGAAAGCGATGTCAGGCTTGCTTCAAAAATTAAAATTGTGAATAAAGATTCAGGACTTGAATGGAACTGCGATGAGCTTGTAAAATTTGAAGATAAAAACAAAAATTCCTGGGCGGGCTGTGCGAACATAGTTGCTGCTTTTGGAATGAAAATTCCTGCTGGAAAATATGTTTTAACCTACTTTGACATGGCGGGAGATGAAGATAAAATTTCATTTTCAGTCGATTATCCTGAAAATATTTTAACTTTGACGAATAAAGATTTTCCAAACGGATTCGATAATTCAGAAAAAAAAATTGCCGTTTACACAAAAGACGGAGTTTTGCTTTATTATGGAAAGGAGAAAAAAGAATGGGAAAACAGAAATTCCATTCTTGCTGACTACAAAGATGCGGGATTTATCAGAACCTGCTATACTTTAAAAAACGATTCTGTAATTTGCCTTATGCCTCCAGAAAGTTTGGAGCAGCAATATAACAATAACAGCGAGGAAACTGATGCCTAGTAACGACGCCGATGGGAATATTCCCACTGACAATTTAGAAGACCACAGTATTTTTAGACGCCCGGTTAGAACTTATGTGATTCGCGCTGGACGCATGACCGAAAATGAAAAGCGCAGCTATGAAGAGCTTCACCACGTTTGGTGTATTCCTTTTGAGCATAGAACGCTTAATTTTACAGATATTTTTAACAACACAAATCCAGTTACAATGGAAATCGGATTTGGAATGGGACACGCTACAGCTCAGATTGCGCAGGATAATCCGAACATGAATTATATAGGAAGTGAAGTTCATGTTCCTGGAGTTGGCCGTCTTCTTGGGGAAATAAAAAAACGGCAGCTGAAAAATCTTTATTTGATTGAATATGACGCGCTTGAAATCCTTGAAACTATGATTCCTGACAATTCTCTTGCAGGCTTTCATATTTTCTTTCCAGACCCTTGGCCAAAGAAAAAACACCATAAACGCCGTTTGCTTCAACGTCCGCGCACGGATCTGCTTGTTTCAAAATTATCTCCCGGCGGATATATTTATTTTGCAACTGACTGGGAAGAATATGCTGTAAGCGCACTTGAAGAGCTTTCATGCACAGAAGGCATTCATAATAAATACGAAAAATTCGCGCCTCATCAGGAATGGAGACCAAGAACAAAATTTGAGCAGAAAGGGCTTGATGCCGGTCGTGAAATTTTCGAGCTTGTTTTTGTAAAAGATGAGGAATAGCCCGATGGAGCTTTTTGATGTTGAGGAATGTAAAAAGGCAAATGATGAAGCCTTAAAAAAATCCTCTGTAAAAAGAATTTCTGAACTTGAAAAACTTATAGAAAAGTACCAGGCTTCGTATTATAACGGCGAGGCTGAAATCTCTGATGCGGAATTTGACAAGCTTTGGGACGAATTAAAATTGCTGGACAGCGCAAATCCTATTCTTCATAAAGTTGGCGCAGATTCCGGGAATTTTCAAAAAGCTCCTCACGTAATGCCAATGGGCAGCCAGGAAAAAGCCGCATCTCCAGAGGAATTTCTTGACTGGGCAAAAAAGCACGACTATTCAGAATATCTTGTTGAATACAAGCTTGACGGCGCCTCCCTTGAGCTTCAGTATGCGGACGGAATTTTTTTGCGTGCCGTTACAAGAGGCGATGGTGCTGTAGGAGATGTGATTACAGCGAATGCAAAAAAAATGCAGGGCGTTGTTCAGACGTTAAAGGAAAAGTTTACAGGCGGAATCCGAGGGGAAGTCATAATGACTCATCAGGTTCACGAAAGATTTTTTTCTGACAAAGCTAACTGCCGCAATGCCGCAAACGGACTTATGAAACGCAAAGACGGCGAAGGCAGCGAAAATCTTACATTGATAACTTACGATGTCTGGGCTTCCGAAGGAAAGCAGCCGTTTACTGATGAAGAAGGAAAACTTGATTTTTTGCAAAGAAACGGATTTAATGTTGTTCCTCTTAAAATTTGCAAAAATGCGCAGGAAGTTATAGATTACCGTTCTTCTGTAATGGAGCTTAGAAAAAAACTTGACTATGACATTGACGGACTTGTTGTAAAAGAGCGGGCTGTGAATCACGAAGATGCCTTGCGCGACAGGCCTGATCGCCAGATTGCTTTTAAATTTAGCCTTGAAGAAGCAGTTTCCATTATAAGGAACATTGAATGGAATGAAACTGGCGCAACTTATACTCCAGTCGCAGTTTTTGATCCTGTTGACTTGAACGGAACGACTGTAAAAAGAGCTAGCCTTGTAAATCCGAACCTTATACGCGCATTGAATGTAAAAATCGGAAGCCATGTTGTTGTTGTAAAGCGCGGAGAAATAATTCCAAAAATAGTTAGCGTGCTTCCAGAGCAAGAAAATCTTCCTCCTGTAAAGATTCCTGAAAAATGCGCTTGCTGCGGAACTGCTCTAATTGATGAAGGCACAAGGCTTTTTTGTCCAAATAAAAACTGTGAAAAACGGATTCTCCATCAGCTTTTAAAATGGATAAATGTCATTGACATTCGCGACTTAGGCGAAACTTTAATCACCAGTCTTTTTAAAACAAAAAAGGTCCGCTCAATTTCGGATTTATATTCTTTGACTGCAAGTGATTTAGTTCCGTACTTTTTGAATTCGGAAAGCATGGAAAAAGAAAAAAGGTCTCTTGGCGCGGAAAAAGTTTTTGCTTCGATTCAGTCAAGAAGAAAAATTTCACTTGCAAAATTTATTGCGGGCTTTGACATTGAAGGAATAGGCGAAACTGTTGTTGAAACTTTGATTGCAGGCGGCTTCAATACTTTGCAGAAAATTTTCGATGCGAAAGAAGAAGAAATTGCCGACGTCTATCGTTTTGCAGAAACTTTGGCGCATACTCTTGTTGAAGGAATTCAAGAAAACCATGAAGAAATGCAAAGCCTTGTTTCAAGCGGAACTATTTCTGTTGTTGAAGGAACTGCGCAGGGAAAACTTGCAGGCAAGTCGTTCTGCTTTACAGGCGAGCTTTTTTCCATGAAGAGGCAAGATGCGCAGAATCTTGTAAAACAAAATGGCGGAGCAGTGAAGTCTTCTGTTGTAAAGGGCTTGAGCTTTCTTGTTACAAACGACACTTCTTCCGGCTCTTCAAAAAATAAAAAGGCAATGGAGCTTGGAATTCCTGTCATAGATGAAAAAGAATTCCTTGCCCTTATTAAAAATTAGTTTTTTCCGGAAAATGCAAAGTCTCCAGTAAAGAAGTCAGGATTAACAGCTTCCATATTCAGCCGCATTTCCCAGTGAAGATGAGGACCTGTCGCAAGCCCTGTTGAGCCGCTAAATCCTATTACTTGCCCGGCCTTTACTGTGTCGCCTTCTTTTACTTTTAACTGGCTCATGTGATAGTAAAGGCTATAAAGTCCAGGCAAATGTTCTATCACAACGCTCAAGCCTGTTGTAACGCGGTTTTCTGCAAGAACAACTTTTCCTTCTGCGCAAGCTGAAACTTCCGAGCCTTCTGGAATTCCAAAGTCGATTCCGTAGTGAAGTCCTGTCGTTGATTTTCCGTTTGTGTATTTGTATTCCCTGCGGTCTGCAAAAAAAGATGTCCGTCTTGTTGCATTTGTCGGAAGCAAAAACGGTGTTGTCTGGTAAACTGCGGAAGGATTTGCAGTTTCAAGAATTCCATTGAGTTTTCTTATTTGCTCCATTCTTTTTAAGCTTGTGTCTGTTTTTATATTTGAATTCGTTTCATCAAGGTCAATCGCTTCTGAAATAAATTCTTTTTTCTCCAAAGTAAAAGGAAGCTCGAATTCCATTTTTTTTGCGCCGTCACTGCTATAGATAATTTTCAAAAAGCATTTTGTATCTTCCGTCCACCAAGTTGAAAGCGGAATACCTGCAAGAAACGTCCTAGTGGTTTTTGTATTTTTTGAAACTGTGAAAAAAGCACTTTCCCTGCTTAGCTTTCCTTCCGCAAAAAACTGCAAGAACGCATTTGCATTTGAAAATTCAACCTTTGAAGACTTTCCCTTTTTTGCCGACTGTGAAAAAGTCATTTTCACAAAAACCGCATCGCCTGGAAATGCCTTATCATTGTATTCCGCAGAAATGCAATAATCATCTCCTGTATAAAAAGCTTCCCTCGCAAAAAGAAACGCCGACATAAAAATCAATGCTGAAACTAAAATCTTCTTTTTCATTTTTTTACTCCCAAAATATTTTTAGATTAAATGTTTAGTTTTGTATTTTACTGCGCAAACATCGCAGTGCCGCAGCACGGAATGACAATTTAGTAGCTATTCTTATCAAAAATAGAAATTTAACCTTTTATTGAACTGTTTTTTTCTATTCCTAAAAGCATAAGCTGAAGCGTTTCTGTTCCATTAAAAACATTCCGCTCTATGTTGAAAACTATGTCAACTTTGTCTCCCACATTAAAATCCCTGTGAAGCCGCTCGCCTTCGTTCCAAAAGATGCAAGGCCATTTGTTTTTTCCGCAGTCAACGGTAATTTTTAGGTGCTGCTTTTCTGCCTTTCCCATTACAAGCCCGGAAACTACCGGAAGACTTTTTGCTAAGAAAACAAGCTTAGGATTTTCGTTTCCAGTCGGCTCGAATCTGTCTATGATTTTTTTCAAATCTGGTGTCATGTAGGCCGGCGGAAGCTCTGCGTCAATTTGAATCTCGTCAGTTTTGGCAGAAAGATTTATTGTGCCTGAAAGTTCTTTTGTGCGTTTTTTGAATTCCTCGAACTTTTCTTTTTCAAAACTGAATCCGGCCGCAAAGTTGTGCCCGCCGTAACTTACAAACAAATCCTTCAGCTGGTCAAGAAAATCAGTTACGTCATATCCACGGCAGCTTCTCATTGAGCCTACAACAAGATTTCCCACGTAAGTCATCGCCATTGCAGGAACACCAAGAGAAGAAACCAATCTTCCTGCAAGAATTCCTGAAACGCCTTTGTTTATCTTTTCGTCAATTACAAAGCTTAGTTTTCCGTTGAAGTCGTTCACAGAATTTTTTGCCTTAAGACCAGCAATCGCTTCCGCTTCTTGAGTAAGGGATTTTCTTTTTGTGTTAAGCTCAATTATTTTTTTTGCAAGCTGTTCACGGTACGAATCGTCTTTTTCTGTAAAAAGCTCAATTGCGATTCTAGCCTGACCGAGCCTGCCAGCCGCATTCAAATTTGGAATCAGCGTCCAGCAAATGTCAGTTGAAGTAATGCGCTTTCCCAAAAGCCCTATATTTGACATAAGTTCCTTTAGACCAGGACGGACTTTATTTTCATTTATTGAATTAATTCCGCTACGCACAAAAAGCCTGTTTTCATTTTTCATCGGCATTATATCTGCTAGGGCCGCCAAAGCCACAAGCTGCAAGTCATGCTTTTCTTTTTCTGAATCAGATGGAAAATTTTTCTTTAAATCCTGCTGAACATAAGTTACAAATATATTGTAGAATCCGCCGATTTCCGTGGGAGCGTGGTCGCCGTATTTTGCGATTTTTGACATTTCCTTTATTTTGGAAAGTGGAAGATTTTTTAGGGAAGGATAAAGCTTTGCGACTTCTGTCCTTATATCTGCAATGTTAAACTGCGCGCTGTTTCCGAATGTTAGGTTTAGAAGCCGTTCAACATTGGCTTTGTCCCAGCAAAGAATTATCTGCCCAGACAAGTACTGCGGAATCTTTGTGTCGTAAATTGATTTTTCGCCCGGAAAAATATGTTCAACAAGCCTTGAAACTGGAACTAAATTTCTAAGCTTTATGCATTCAATTGCAATCTGCCCGTTTTCTTCTTCACGCGCATTGAGCAAAGCCGCATCTGCCTTGTACCATTTGCTCTTGCTGAATCTTAACGCTGAAACAACTTTATACACGACTGCACAGCCTGAAATTTCTTCAAACGGATAGCCAGAATCTGAAAGCTTCGCATTTAAAATAATCGCAGGATACGGAATGTTTTCCTTTGGATTGTGATGGTCCAAAACAATCACATCTATTCCAAGTTCCGCCGCGTATTCGATTTCCGCATTGTTTGAAATTCCGCAGTCAACCGTGATAATAAGCGAGCCGTTCTGCTTTGCAAAATCATCTACAGCCTGAATCGAAAGTCCGTATGCGTCGTCTCCTTCTGGAACTCTGTACTGAACATCAATTCCCAATGAGCAAAGCTCGTCGTAAAGAACAGTTGTCGCCGTTACTCCGTCAACATCCTTGTCGCCGAAAATTAAAACCTTTTCATGCTCTTCCTTTGGACTGTCTTTTTCTGGAACTGCTGTAAGAATTCTGTCAACGGCATCTTCCATTGAATTGAATAAAAATGGATTATGCTGAAACCTTAAGTCATCTTCCATAAAATAGAGAATGTCTTTTCCGCTTGTGATTCCGCGCCGTGCAAAAATGCTTGCTGTAAGGCTGTCAAGTGAAAACTTATTTTTTAGCCTTTCAACTTCTTCCTTTGAAATTGTTTTTTTTACCCACTTTGATGATGACACTATTTTATTTCCTTTAAAATCAATTTCTTTTCTTCTGGCTTTTCTTCGCAAAAATCCAATGCCGCTTTAAGCTGCTGCTTTCCGCTTTCAAGGGCATCCGGGTTTTTTCCGTAGACTTCAAGAAGCTTTTCGCCTTTCTTTACAAAGTCGCCCTGCCGTCTGCAAAAAATTATTCCAGAGTCTGCATCCACTTTGTCTGACGACTTGTTTCTGCCCACTCCAAGGTTTATGCACGCAATTCCTGTTTTGTATGCGTCAACAGTTAAAAATCCGTCTTGCTTTGCAAAGAGCTCCGACTTAAAATTCGAGCGGCGTTTTCCCTGTTCGCTTAGAAGCTTGTCTGGATTTCCGCCTTGAGCCTTTACGTTTTCAAGGAACTTTTTTAGTGCCTCTCCGCTTTTTACAGCTTCCTTGCACTTGGACTTTCCTTCTTCTGTGTCCTTTGCTTTTCCGCCGAAGACCGCCATCCTTGAGGCAAGCTCATAAGTCAGCTCCATTACATCCTCAGGACCTTTTCCTTGCAGGCACTCAAGAGTTTCTTCTATTTCAAGATAGTTTCCCACTTTAAAGCCAAGAGGGGAGTCCATTCTGGTTAAAAGCGCGCAGGAGTTTTTCCCCATTGCCTGGGCTGTCTTTACTAGGAACGACGCAAGCTGTTCTGCATCCGCCTCGCTTTTCATAAACGCGCCTTTTCCGCACTTTACGTCAAAAACAAGTGCATCGCTTCCTTCTGCGACCTTTTTTGAAAGAATGCTTGCCGTAATAAGCGGAACACTTTCAACAGTTCCTGTAACGTCGCGCAGGGCGTACATTTTCTTGTCTGCCGGAACAATTTTTTCTGTCTGTCCCATCATGGCAAAGCCTGTTTTTTCTATAATCGAAGCGAACTGCTCCTCGTTAAGATTTACATTGTAACCTTCTATTGATTCAAGCTTGTCCAAAGTTCCGCCTGTATGCCCAAGTCCCCTGCCGCTCATCATGGGAATTTTTACGCCAAGGGATGCCACAATAGGCGCAAGCGGAAGGCTGATTTTGTCTCCTACGCCGCCTGTGGAATGCTTGTCCACAAAAGGCCCTTTTAGCCCCTTGAGTTTTTCAAGGTCGATTGTGTCGCCGGATCTAAGCATGCATTCTGTTAAAATTCCTGTTTCCTCGAATGTCATTCCACTGAAATAAACAGCCATAAGAAAAGCCGACATCTGGTAGTCAGGGATCGAGCCGTCAACGTAGCCGTTTACAAGAAATTCTATTTCTTCTCGCGAAAGCTCCTGTCCTTTTTGATTTCCAGTTCCACGCTTTTTAATGATTATGTCCGCCGCACGCATTCTGACCTCCGCTGTTAAGTGTTGTTTTTAATGCCGTTGATATATCTAAACCTTTTTGTCATTGGCATGTCTGCATCTTTTAGTCATTGCCGCGCTTGACATGGCAATCTTTTGCTTATAGGGATTCCCCAATCAAGTTGGGGGAATGACATTGAAAACAAGCACGGCAATGACAAAATATTCGAACTAAGAACACATATATTATTATATCCCAAAAAGAAAAAAAAGTCATTTGCTGCCTATTTTCTTTATAGTTTGCATCCCCCTTTACCGCAGTAGCTGAACATTCTTACAAGAGGCTTGCGGTATTCTGCACAACTACTTGAGCGTCTATGAAATTAAGTTAAAAATAAAGTGAAATCAAGTTAAAAACAAAATAAAATTAACTTAAAAATAAAGTGAAATCAAGTTAATTTTAAAACAGAATTAAGTTAAAAACAAAATGAAATTAAGTTAAAAATAAAACGAAATAAAGTTAATTTTAAACTTATTTTAACTTGATTATAGATTTTTTTTTAACTTAATATTATATTATAATCAATTTAATTTCATAGACATACAAGAAGTGGAGCATGACAGTGCAAGCAGTATGTAATAATGTGGAGGCACTATGATCAGCATAAAGACAGTAGCTAATAACACTGGACACGGTAAAACTGGATTCTGCTTTTTAAGCACTTCGGACACTGACGCCGGGCTTGAAGAAATCATCAAGGAAATGGTCAGGTACAATTCCACTCTTACCGAGGCGGACACGCGGGCGGCTCTTTCTGTTTTGGACTGTGTTGTGGAGCGGCTTCTTCATGAAGGATGTAAGGTCAGGCTTCCCTGGGTGGACTTACAGCTTGCGGCTCACGGAACAGCCGAATCCATTTCAGCGAAGTTTCAGAACAATAGAGGCGACAACAGGTTTGTGCTCAAGGCTTTGGTCAACAAGAAATTCGAGGCGAAGGCGGCGGAGAAAGTGTTCTACAAGACAAAGTCGTCCGTGGCGGAAATGGATCCTGTGATTTTTCAGGTCTTTTCAATCACTAAAGATGCATCTTATTCAAGTGAGCGCGTTGTAAAGGCTGGAATGTGCTTTAGAATCTACGGAAAGAACCTTGGCTTTGATTTTGAGGATGAAAAACAGGGCGTGTTCCTTGCATTGAAAGGAGACAGGAAAAAGTCTGTCAGAATTACAAGCTTTATAAGGCGCACTCAAAGGACAATCGATGCAATTCTTCCGCAGGAATTAATCTGGTATTTTTCTAAAACTCCTGTTTTTTCCCTGTTTTTTCTTCTTTTATTTCTTCTTTTATATTATTTAAAACGGAAATACCCTCAGCTATTATTTTCTTTGCATTATATGTTTTTGATGTTCCCGGAGGTCCTTGAAGTATCATTTGGTGAACCTCTAAAGCATTCATAATATCTATATATTCCTTAAAATCTTTTTCCATTACAATTTACCTCACTATTCTAATTAACACTAATACTATTCATTATAATAAACAACACTTATTTTCACTTTACATCACTATAAATGTTTAGGGTTTGTTTTGCATCTTCTTTTAACTTTTCTATCAAAGACTTTGGCTCTAGTACCACAACATCATTTGAATAATTCTTAGCAAACTGAAACATAGAAATTTCATTTACATTTGCAGTGACAGTTACATAAGCAGAACTTTCATCAGAAAATTTCAAGTTCTTTTCAAACATATCAACAACATCACTTAGCAATGCTTTTCTTACCCTAAACTTTGCTTTTACCGTATCGCTAGCATACATATAAACATGCTCATCCATATATTTCTGCAAATCAAGTGGTTGTCCGTTAGCACCTTTCAAGCTCTTAAATGGCTTTACATCTTCATTAAGAATTTTTATATTTGCTATTCTATCTACTCTATAATTTGACACATCCATGTACTTATCATTGTTACAGATTAAGTAATACTTTCCCTCTTTTGCTACCATTTGATATGGATTGATTTTGTATTCTCTAACAGTACCGTCAGAAGTTTTTCTACAATGAAGTTTCTTGTCAGTGCCATATTCATAATAATTGAAAGACACTTTCTTTTTCGCAGTAATTGCCTCATCAAGAATATCTATGGTATAAAAAAGTTCTTTGTTATCAAGGTTATAATCAGTAGAGGTTACAATGTGCTTTATGCTAGACTTAAAATACACACTGGAAAGTTTCTCTAGCTTTTCAACAAGCTCTTTTCTCTGAGAATAAGGAATATGTCTTGAGAAAACCAAACTGTCAATCAGCAATCTTAATTCACTATTAGAAAATTCATTTGCATAATAAAAGTCAGACCAAACATAACTTTCTTCCATTTCACCTGTCTTTTTGTTAGGTGTCATTCTTACTGTTTCGGTGTATTCAATATCATAACCGGCATCTATCAAATCCATAATATTTCGCTTAATAGCTTTTCTGTCTACTGACATATCATACTCTTTTTTTAGAATATCTATTATTTCTTTTTGACCTAGTCTGTGGTTTTCATCGGTATATTTTCTTAGAATTTCTAGGATATTCAAAATAAGAAGTTTCTTAGGTTTGTATTTTAAGTCTTTTTGATAATTCTGCATAAAATCACCTCATACATAAATATTTTATCATTCTACTATCAAATTGACAATATTATATGTGATAAAAAAGGAACATAGAATTTTGTATAATATAGCCAACACACAAGGAGGTTTAGTAATATGAACAAAGATATTAAAAAGATAAAGTCTTCTCAGTATCTTGACAGGTATGATATTGTCAGCATTGATATACCATATGGAATAGAAGAAATAGAATGTTGTGCATTTTATAATTGTCCTAACCTTCAGCACATTACAATTTCTAATACTGTTAAAGCAATAGGTTTTTCTGCTTTTAGATTTTGTTCTGAACTTGACAATATAGTTATCCCTGACAGTGTTACTTTTATCGGTCATGATGCTTTTGATAATACTAAATGGTACAAAAACAATAGTGATGACTATGTTATTTTAAGTGACAAATATCTAATCAAATACAGTGGCAAAAGTGAAAATGCCACAATACCTAAGTCGGTAAAATATATTAGTCCTTATACCTTTGACAGATGTATACACCTTAAAACCATTACTATTCCCAACGGTATAAGGGTAATTGAAAGTTTCTCATTTTTAGGTTGTAGCAATATAAAGTCCATCATTATTCCAAACAGTGTTGAAAAAATCAGTGAATATGCATTTATAAATTGCAAAAAGCTTGAAAGTGTTTCTATCTCTGAAAATGTTAAGTATATCAGTAAAAAAGCCTTTGCCGGTTGCAGCGAAAACCTAACTGTCTTTGCTCCTAAAGGCATTTGGGGCAACGACAGATGTATTTCCATATGCAA
>OQVN01000360.1_pt1 | contig 17702 bp, 16 predicted proteins | sample 1691621 | NCBI WGS metagenome assembly OQVN01 (sample SAMN03418278, study PRJEB22391) | human gut metagenome | biome: human-gut; feature: organic feature; material: feces | host: Homo sapiens | place: Tanzania | collected 2013-01 | reverse complement strand
TTTTATTAACTTTGCAATCGAAATCATAAAAACAAACTATAATGAATACAAAAACTATTTTAATGGCTATGACTTGCCTTTGTGCATTCAACAGCCTTCAGGGAAATGCTCAGGTAGCAGGAGAAAATACTTTGGTTGCTACTGCGATTGAGCAGCGAAGAGTCACTCTTCGTGACAGTATATTGAACCATATTTCCGGTGCAAAGATTGCTGAGAAATCATTGCAGATCAAGAATTTCGGAGCCAGGAACGATGGAAAGACCGATTGCCGTGCAGCCTTTGCCAAAGCCATCAAGAAGGCTTCGGTGATGAAGGGTGCCAAGATTGTGGTGCCTGCGGGTACCTATTATATTAAGGGACCTATCGTACTGGCAAGCAATATCTGTCTGGAACTGCAGAAGGGAGCTACCCTGAAGTTTGCGCCAGAAGAGAAGTACTATCCTATCGTTAATACCAGTTGGGAGGGAACTTTCCTCTACAACTATTCTCCTCTCATCTATGCCTATGGCTGTAAGAATGTTTCTATCATTGGCGAGGGAACCATCGACGGCAACGCTATGACTACCTTTGCCAAGTGGAAGCCTAATCAGAAGAAAGCGCAGCAGTTGAGCCGCAAGATGAATCACGAGGAAGTGCCTGTAAGTGAGCGCAAGTTTGGAGAAGGCTACTGGCTTCGTCCTCAGCTCGTTCAGCTCTACAACTGCCAGGGCATTACCCTGGAAGGCGTAAAGATTATCAATTCTCCTTTCTGGTGCATTCATCTCCTAAAGAGTGAGAATATCATCTGTCGTAATTTGCGATATGATGCCAAGCTTATCAATAACGACGGTCTTGATCCAGAGTGTTCCCGAAACATCCTGATAGAGGGCATTGCTTTTAATAATGGTGACGACAACGTGGCCATCAAGAGCGGACGTGACAATGATGGCTGGAATGCCAAGATGCCATCAGAGAACATCATCATCCGCAACTGTCATTTCAAGGGCTTGCATGCGGTGGTTATCGGCAGCGAAATGTCTTCGGGAGTAAGAAACGTCATCGTAGAGAACTGCGATTATGCTGGTTATTGCAAGCGTGGCATCTTTATCAAGACCAACCCGGACCGTGGTGGTTTTGTGGAGAATGTTTTCGTAAAGAATTGTAGTTTTGGCGATGTGGAAGACCTCTTCTATGTAACCAGCCGTTATGCTGGCGAGGGGGTGGCCAATCATCATTTCTCTACCGTGAAGAATATCTTTGTGGATGGTTTGAAGTGTAACAACGTGAGCGCTGCAGCCTTGGTTTTGCAGGGTACAGAGGCTAAGCCTGTTACTAATGTTTCTTTCGATAATATTGAGGTGAAGAATGCCAAGACTGGCATCAGCTTCGAGAATGTAATGGGGGTAAACATGGGTGAATGCAGCATTGGCGGCAAGGTGGGAACTCCTACCCAGGTTACTTCAAAGGATAAAGTTTTCGAAAGAAATAACAAGTAAGTTATTTGTTTTTCAATCTTTTTTCGTACTTTTGCACCATCAATTAAAATAAAGAAAATCCAGTTTTTTTAATGAAGTAAGAAAATGGCTGATAAAGATATGAAATGGAAGACGCTCTCGCAGAAGTATCTGATAGAGAAGCCTTGGCTCACGGCACGAGTGGATAAGGTGGAATTGCCTACGGGAGCCATCATCGATGAATATTACGTGCTGGAATATCCCGACTGGGTAAATACCATCGCCATTACGAAGGAGGGAGAGTTCGTCTTTGTTCGCCAGTATCGCTATGCGATAGGAAAGACGGTGAATGAACTCTGTGCCGGAGTGATAGAGAAGGGTGAAGACCCAATGGTGGCTGCCAAGCGAGAACTGATGGAAGAGACTGGATTCGGTGGCGGAAACTGGCAGAAGTGGATGACGATTTCGGCTAATCCGAGCACTCATACCAATCTTACCCATTGCTATCTGGCTACGGATGTGGAGCGCATGGATGTTCAGCATCTTGACCAGGCTGAGGATATCGAGGTTCGCCTCTTCTCCAGGGATGAAGTGATGGATATGCTGGAGAAGGGAGAAATCTGGCAGAGCCTGATGGCTGCTCCGCTCTGGAAGTATTTTGCGAAAGCAAAGTAGCAGCTGAGCTTCATTTTCGAAAGCAAAGTAAGCTGCAGGGCTTCATTTATAAAAGCCAAGTAAACATTAAACAATAAACATTATAAAGATGGTAATAGATTTCGAAAAGATTGCTGAGGCTCATTTGGAGGGCTTCAAGGGTGGACAGGGAAAACTCGATACTCGTAACTATGTGGATGACAAGGTGAAGATTATGTATTCCACCTTGCGTCCGGGTGCATCAACTGGTCTTCATACTCATGAGGGCAACTGCGAGATTATCTATGTGGTAAGCGGCACTGCTACTTTCCATTATGATGATACCGTGGAGGAGGTTCGACAGGGACAGGTGCATTACTGCCCGATGAACCACGCTCATTATATGGAGAATCTCACCGACCATGATCTGGTGTATCTCGCCATTGTGCCTGAGCATCATTAATATCCTTGAAACATCAATTAGGGAAAACGCATCATATTCCTCAAGGAAAACGAAAAAAGAAAGTCCAACTCGGATGCCTCTCTCTCAGAAAGGCTCCAAGCTGGACTTTCGTCATTCATTATCTCTCTCTTTCTTACTCTCTTTCTTATATTGCTATAGTCATCTGTTTTTTATCTAAAAGCTTGCTGCGGATTAGAGTTTCTCGCAGAACTCGATTTTCTCCTTGTTAGGACCTTCGATGGTGAAGAACTTTACGCCGTTCTCCCAGAATGGAAGACCATTTACCTGCTGATCGAGCATCTTGAAGGTTCCGGCTTCCTTCACCACCTGGAAGAGATTCTCGATGTTCTTTACATCGATGGCGATGTGGTCGATGGCTCCATATTCCATCTTTGCCTGATGGTTCTGATAGGTCTCGATGATGAGATTGTGGAGCTGGAGAAAGGCTACTTCCTCGGTGCCGTTTACTGTGCGGAGGGCTGTCTCGAAGCCCAGGGCATGATAAAACTCAATGGTCTTGTTGATGTCGTTGGTAGGAATGCCGATGTGCTGCACGCCTGTTGTAAAATCTTTAATCTTCATAATGAATTTGTGTTTAGATGATTGTTATGATAAAACTTTTTTGTGTATTGAAGATTTAGAAGCGGATGATTTCTGCTCCAATCTGGAAATAGCTCTGGTTGCTCTGCGGATTCCACATGCCCTTGGCATAAACCGGAACGGTGTAGTTGCCGAGTTTGAGATCGTGGGATGCCTGCAGCGATACGTGAACGATGCCTGCCGTGGTTCCGAAGAAGTGGGCATCCTCGCCAGCTCTGTTTAGGGCGAAGGCTCCACCTACTCCTGCATCAACCTTCCAGCCATCCTTCTGGTAGATAGGGTATTCCGCATAGGCGAAGGTGGAATATTTCTGCTTCGTATTATCGCTGTTGCGGTCGCGTCCGAAGACTACCGTTGACCAGCTCAGGAGCAGTGGAAACTTCTCGTCCTGAAACCGGTAGCTTAATGTAGCATCGAGGAATCGGCCCGTGGTATGGGCAGAGTAGTTCCAGTATTCCTTATTATTATAGGTGGCGCCAGGGGAGAAGTTGTAGGTGTCCCACAGGGCGAATCCCCAACCGCCAGCCTTCAGATTCAGATAATGATTAAACTCCTTGTAGGAGCCTTCCGAGTTGCAGCCACCCCAAAGTCCCACGGTAACGTGGTCGTTGGCCATCGTATAGCTCAGGTCGGTGAGGAGGACGATGCCGTCGGAAACTTCCATGCCACGCCACAGATGATTGTTCTGCACGTTGGCTTTCAGATGGAGCTGTGCCTGGGCATTTCCCAGACACGCTGCCATCATCAATACAATAACTACAATTCTTTTCATGGTTTTACTACAAAATAAACTTATAAACCTAATTAACTATGAACCTTATAAACGTTAACTAATTACTTAAACCATATATTACAGATAATTATAATTTGCATATAATTTGGGCAAATAAGGGCTTATCTTGTAAATTCCTTTGGCAAGACCGGCATGGCTCCATTCTGTGTACAGACGAATGCTGAAACCTTTACAGCCAATTCATGTGCCTCTCTGACGCTCTTGCCCTTCAGGATGCTTGCCACGAATGCGCCTGTGAATGAATCACCGGCACCTACTGTGTCTGCCACTTCCACTTTTGGTGTCTCGATAAACGAAACCTCGCCAGGAGTGAACACATAACTGCCGTTTACGCCGCAGGTAAGGATGAGCATCTTCAGATTATACTTGCCCAAGAGGAGCCAGCATTTATTCTCCAAGTCGATGCCCGGATAGCCGAAGATGCGGCTTACGGTAATCAGTTCCTCATCGTTGATTTTGAGGATGTTGCATCGCTTGATGCTCTCGGTGATAATCTCCTTGGTATAGAATCCCTGACGGAGATTGATATCGAAGATTTTGAGGATTCCTTCTCCCTCAGGCATGTGGTCGAGGAAGCGGTAGATGGTGTTGCGGGAAACCTCGTTGCGCTGAGCCAGCGAACCGAAGCAGGCTGCGGTGCAGTTCTTTGCCAATTCCTCCAGGGCTGGGGTGTAAGGAATGTTGTCCCAGGCTGCTCCTTCCTTAATGTCGTAGCAAGGAATGCCGTTGGCATCGAGTGAAACCTGGACGGTGCCTGTAGGGTAGGCTACCTTATCTATCTGATAGTTGAGATGGTGATCGTTGAGTTCCTTCTCCAGTTCCTTGCCCAGTTCATCATCGCCCATTGCGCTGACCGCACAGCTCTCGAGTCCGAACTGTGAAACGTGGTAAGCAAAGTTGGCAGGAGCGCCACCTAGCTTCTTTCCTTCTGGAAGCACATCGAAGAGTGCCTCGCCGATACCTATCACTGATTGTTTCTTTTCCATTGTCATTTTTACTTTAAGAATGTTAGAGATGTTACTTGATTTCTGTTGCAAAGGTAGCAATTTTCAGCTACCTTCGCAAAGAAAAATCATCTAAACTTTCTGCAAACGTTCCCGCAATCGTTTCCAATTTCTGCAATCGTTTGCAGTATGTTTCTTCTCTTCTATCCTTTACTTCTTCTCTCCAGGTTTCTGTTCGAAATCGATGAGAACCTTCATGCTGGTTTCGCGATGAGCGTCGATAAACTTGTAGGCGTCATCGTATTCCTCGAAGGCGAAGCGGTTGCTTACGAGTGGCTTGAGGTTGACGATGCCCTTGTTTACGTAATCGATGGCTGTGAGATAATCCTCGTGGCGATACATCATTGAACCGATGAGTCTCAATTCATGTTCGCCGAGATAGAACATGCTGAGGGCTGGGTCCTTGGCAAAGACTGCCACAACAACGATGTCGCTACCTTTCTCGATGGTCTCCATCAGCGAACGGATGGAAACTTCTACACCTGCTACCTCGAAACCTACCTGATAGCCTTCCTCACCGAAAAGTTCCTGGGCAGCCTCCTTCAAGGTCTTCTTGGTGATGTTGAGGGTATGCTTGATGCCGCACTCGCGAGCCTTAGCCAGGCGGAGGTCGCTTACATCGGTAATGAGTACATTCTTGGCGCCACGGGCAATGCAGAACTGGGCTATGAGGTTGCCGATGGTTCCTGCACCGCTCACTACTACATTCTTACCCTTCACGTCGGTGCGGTTGCTGGCATGAGCACCAACGGCTGCAGGCTCAATCATGGCACCATAGTCGAGGCTCATGCCTTCTGGCAACTTAGCCACGCGGTCGTCATCTACAACAAAGAAATCCTGTGCAGCACCATCTGCCTGGAAAGCCTGAACACGCAGGTGCTCACAAACATTATACTGTCCGCGCTTGCAAGGGTTGCACTTGCCGCAAACCAACTGTGGGCGAGCCGTGATATGGTCGCCAGGCTTGCAGACGGTAACTTCACTGCCTACAGCCATAACCACTCCTGAGTACTCATGTCCCTGAACCACTGGGTAGAAGGTGGCTGGGTGAAGACCGTGGTAAGAGTGAATCTCGCTACCGCAGATGCCGATGCGCTTGATGTTGACGAGAACCTGATGAGCAGTTAAGTCTGCTGCCTTTGGTTCTGCTACTTCCTTGAATTCGATATGCTTTGGTTCTACCAATATTGCCTGTCTCATAATTATAATGTTTTGAAATTGTTATTGTTATGTTGGTGGGATGAAAGATCCCGTTTTATCTTTGTATTCTTTGCTGAACCCACTTTTTAAGTGGGCTCTTTTTTATTTCTTCTTATTCTCCAGATCGGTCATGATCTGCTTGTATTGCTTTTTGTTGAGCTTGTAGAAGCAGAGGCATCCTGCGGTGATGATCCACAAGATTCCCGGAATGGTGCTGAAGGCGTGGTGCATGATGCTCAATACTTCTGGATTCTGCACAGCGTTGCTTACATATCCTGCACTGCCCAGGGCAATGGCGAGAAGCGATGTGCCGAGTGCCATTCCTATCTTGTTGCCCAGCGAGATGAAGGCGTATTGGAATCCGTCGTTTCTGATGCCTGTCTTCCACTCGCCATACTCCACACAGTCGGGGATGATGGCATAGATGGCTGTATTGAAGCCTGAGAAGAAGAACCACGACAAAGCTGAGAACAGATAGAACATGATGGCGCTGCCGTTAGGGCTGAAGAAGTACAGACCTATCATCGTAATACCGGTGAGGAAAGAGAAGATGGCTGCCGTGAAACCCTTGTTGCCCGTTTTTCTGAATACCAGAGGGAAGCAGGCTGCACCTATGATGCTTGGCACGATGATGGCCATGGAATAGTAGGAGAAGAGCGTTGCCGAACCTTCTACATAAGTGAAATAGTAGAGCATGTCGGCGTTGCGTCCGTAGTGGATGAAACCGAAGAGCAACTGTCCTAAGAGGGCGAGCAGATAGGGCTTGTTCTTCATCACGGAACGAAGCTGCACCTTTAAAGGGAGTTTCTGTCCCACAGGAACTTCTACCACTTCCTTGGTCTTGTGGAAGCAGAACAGATGGCAGGCGGCGAAGATGATGCCGTAGAGTACTGCCACTGCCAGATAACCATATTTGGTATCGCCTGCTCCAAACCAACTGATGAGCGGAACGGTTACGATGTTGATTACTCCGATGGCCATCATGGCGCTCACCGAACGGCTGGTGTTGAGCTTGGCTCTCTCATCGATGTCTTGCGTCATGGCTCCGCAGAGTGTGCCGTAAGGCAGGTTCACGCAGGTATATCCCAGCACCAGGATGCAGTAGGTTACTGCCATATAGATAATCTTGGCGGTCTGGCTCCATTCCGGATGTGCCCAGAAGGTGAGTATAAGTACCAGTGCCGTGATAGGAGCTCCGAAGAGCAGCCATGGGCGGAATCGTCCCCATCGGGTGTGGGTCTTGTCGGTAAGTGTGCCGATGATGGGGTCGTTGATGGCGTCCCAGAATCGGGACACAAGCATCAGGGTTGCTACGGCACCCATGCTGATTCCGAACACATCGGTGTAGAAAATCATGAGGAAGTTGCCCACGAACATCCAACTGAAGTTGCAGCCCACATCGCCCATGCCATAGGCGAGCTTACTGATGAAGGGAACCTTTCCCTGTGAATTGTTCTCTAGCGAACTGTTCGCTTGAAATTTAGAATCTTGTTCCATATCCTTTTTCTTAGGTTTGATTGTGATACTTAATGTTGTTTATTCTTTGTTTTGTGTAGGAATAGAGCGATTTGAGAAATCGTTTTTCCTTTTCACGTTGCAAAGATAGAACGATTTTGCTAGAAAAACAAGAAAAAAAACGGCTGTTTTTTCGCAACCGTTCCCGCAACCGTTCCCATTTTCCGCAACCGTTCCCAAAAAGATTTCTCTGTTTTTTGTTGTTGCTTTCATGGAAAATAAGTATCTTTGCAATCACATTTAACAAGAAAGAAAAAGAGATATGGCAAAATATGTAACCATCATGGATATTGCAAGGGAACTGGGGATTTCCAAGTCCACTGTTTCGCGTGCTCTTTCGGGAGATACGGGTAATGTGAAGGCGGAAACCTTGCAGAAGATATTGGAAACTGCCGAGCGGATGGGCTATCATCGCAACGAACTGGCTGTGAACTTTCGCCAGCAGAGTACTCATAACATCGGCATCATCATTCCCGAAATCGTCACCACTTTCTATATGACTTTCATCAATGAAGCACAAACCATCTTGCGCAAGCAGGGGTATAAGGTGATGATTGCCATCTCGAACGAGAATCCTGATCAGGAGAGGGAGAACATTCTGATGATGGAGCAGCTGCGTGTGGACGGTATTCTGATGAGTGCCTGCGATAAGGAGCATAATGTGGACCTATATAATAAGGTGATAGGAAGGGGCATTCCTATCGTGTTTTTCGATAGAACGGTGGAGAAGGTAAAGGCTTCACAGGTGCACATGGACGATTACATCATGTCGTTTTTCATGGTGGAGGCTTTGTTGCGCAAGGGGTATAAGCATATTATTCATATTCCGGGACCTGCTTATATCCGAAACAGCTATGAACGATTGAGGGGTTATCGGGATGCGCTGGAAAAGTTTCATATAGAGTATCAGGCGCAAGATGTCTTGTCGCCAGCCTTGTCGGCTGAAGAGGGTAGTTGGGTGATGGAGCGTTTCCTGGAGAAGAAAGTGCCCTTTGATGCGGTCTTTGGCTTTACGGAGACTGCTGTGTTGGGAGCCAAGAGTGCTATCCAGAAGCGTGGCTTGCGTATTCCGGAGGATGTGGCGCTATGCTGCATGTCGGGCACAGCTCTGGCTACTCTGGTTCATCCTCAGTTGACGGTAGTGGAGCAGCCTATTGAGAAAATGGCGCAGGAAAGTTGCCGACTGCTGCTGGAGCATATTGCCGATGGTTATAGAAGGATAGAGGAAATTGCATTGAGAGGTGAAACAGTGATAAGGGAATCTACTTAATAAAGGTATCGACTTCTGAAATCTGCATAAAAGAAGCTGTTTTCAGAAAACAGTGTAAAAGAAACGGGTGTATCATCTATATTATTGAATGATACACCCGTTTTCTATCTCGTTATCTTAAGCATTTAAACTTAATCTATCTCGTTATCTTAAGCTTCCTCTTCCTCTTCTTCATTCTCCAGCAAGTCGGTGCCGAGGTGAGTGGTCTGTTCACGCTTCAAACGGTCGCGCACCTCCTTAGGCTTGGTGGCGTAGGTAATCATTCGGATAGAATCGTTGTAGCTCACGTACTTCCAGAGCCAGTTGAGCATTACCATTACCTTGTTCTTTACGCCAAGGATAGAGCGGAGGTGAACTACCAGCCATAATACCCAGGCAAAGAAGCCCTGGCTGTGGAACTTGCCAAGTTCTACCACTGCCTTGTGTCTTCCGATGGTAGCCATAGAACCCAGGTTCTTGTAGCGGAATGGCTTGAGCTGGGAATCTGCTGCTCCCTCTGCAATCTTCTGGATATTCTTAGCCAGGAGTGCTGCCTGCTGAATGGCTACCTGAGCCAACTGTGGATGACCGCCAGGATAAGCTGGGTCTGTGGTCTGGATACACTGGTCGCCGATGGCAAAGAGACCGTCCATGCCAGGGATGCGGTTGAATTCATCTACTACGATTCGGAAACCACGGCCCAGATGGTCGCCATCGATACCTGTGATAGGCTGTGCCTTTACACCTGATACCCAGAGGAAGGTGCGGGTAGGAATCTCCTGACCATCCTTCATCAGAACCTTGTGGTCCTTGTAGTCGGTTACCATTTTGCCAAACTGTACATCCACACCCATACTGGTAAGGAATTCGTATGCTTTCTTAGAAGAGTCCTGTGACATTCCGGCGAGCAGTCTGTCGCCCGCTTCCAGGAGATAGATGTGCATCAGAGATGAGTCCATATCAGGATAATCATAAGGAATCACGTAGCGCTTCATTTCTGAGAGGGCTCCGGCTATCTCTACACCAGTAGCACCGCCGCCCACAATCACCACGTTCAGAAGTTCCTGTCGCTCCTCTTCTGTGGCACAGGTCAATGCACGCTCCAGGTTACTCAGCACAGCGTTGCGCAATCCCATTGCCTCTGAAACGGTCTTCATCGGAATCGCCCACTTCTCGATGTTGGCATTGCCATAGAAATTGGTGGTGGTTCCTGCTGCGAACACCAGGTAATCGTACTCAATCTTACCGATGGAAGTCTGCAGAATCTTCTTGTCTGGGAATACGGCTCTCGCTTCTGCCATGCGGAAGTAGAAGTTCTTGCGCTTGCGGAAAATCTGGCGGAAAGGGAAGGAGATGGAACTTGGGTCGATACCTGCCGAAGCTATCTGATAGATAAGTGGAGGGAACTGATGGAAGTTGTTCTTATCGATCAACACCACCTGCAGGTTTGCCTTGCTCAGGTCTTCTGCCAAGCGAAGACCACCGAGTCCGCCACCTACAATCACTACTCTCTTCAACTGATTTCTCTTGATATTAATACTCATAACTACTGCTGTTTTTTATAATTACTGAATACATATATTTGCTGAAAATTCTATTCTTAGAAGGCATATAGCCTAGTCATCGCTGAAAATTCGATTGCAAAGTTACAACTTTTTTATGAGGTGACAAAGGAAGAAGCATAGAAAAATTGGGTAGAAGCCCGTTGCAATCGTTCTCATTTTTGAAACAGAAAACGTATGTTACAAAATGTAATATGCAGATTGCATTTATAGGTGTTTTTCTATCTTTTTCTTGGAAATGTTTTCGGTTTTAAAGGAAAAGTTGTATTTTTGCATCGACAACTTCAAAGTACGAACGTTTATCTTATAAAAACATAATAATGAAACATGTAACTATCAAGGATATAGCCCGTTCGCTCTGTATTTCGGTCTCTACCGTTTCCAGGGCGTTGACGGATGACAAGAACATTCGCAAGGAGACGCGTGAGATGGTGGTTGAGGAGGCTAAGCGACTCGGCTACAAGCGTAATCCGGTGGCGATGAACCTGAAGATGGGGCGCACGAATACCATTGGTGTTATCGTGCCGGAGATGCATACTCCTTATGCTTCGCAGGTGATTAACGGAATACAGGAAGTGCTCTACAAGAAGAACCAGAAGGTGATGATTGCCGAGAGTGATGAGAAGCCGGAGCGGGAACTAGAGAACCTGAATATGATGGAGCAGTTTATGGTGGATGGACTGATTGTGAGCCTCTGCAGCTATCGCAAGAACATCGAAATGTATCAGCAGTTGGCGGCCGAAGGTATGGCGATAGTTTTCTACGACCGCATACCATACGGATTGAAAATGCCGCAGGTGCTGGTGGATGATAATGTAGATTCTTATTTCATGGTGGAGCATCTGATTCGTCTGGGCAGGAAGCGCATAGCCTATCTGCAGGGACCCGACGACATTTACAATGCCTATCAGCGAGGCTTGGGTTATCGCCAGGCGATGGAGAAATTCCATCTCTTCGATCCTGAGCTGATTGTAAAGACGGGAATGACCTTCAAGGATGGAGCCGACGCCATCGACCGCCTTATATATAATAAGGTGGAATTTGATGCCATCTTCGCCTTTACTGATACTTTGGCGATAGGTGCGCAGAATCGGCTCCGTGCCTTGGGCAGAAGAGTGCCGGAAGAGATATTCGTGGCAGGCTTTTCGGGTACGGAACTATCTACCATTGTTTCTCCGCAGATTACTACCATGGAACCTCCGCTGGAAGAGATGGGCAGAAAGGCGGCTGAACTGGTGATGGAGAAGATTAACAATCCGGAGATGGAAGACAGGCAAGTGGTGCTGAAGACTACGATGCGATGCAGGGAATCTACGGGAGAATGATAATGAATCTACGGCAGAATGTTGTTATCTCCATAACAGCTGAAAATCGCCTGAAAGAAATTTAAAACGTTTGCAGAAATTGGGAACGTTTGCGGGAACGTTTGCAAGGTTTTTTCGAAAAAAATATCTTTTTATCTCGAAAAAACGAACTATCTTTGCCAACGAAAACGAGAGACAAGCTCGCTGAAGAGACATCAAGGCGGCTAGGCTTTCGTAGAGAGTAAACAATTAATAATAACAGCTAACAATAAAAGAATTATGGCAAATTTAGTAAATGCAAACGCAGCAAATGCAGCTCAGGTAGTAAATGGTTATGCTTATAACCGCAGTTTGGTAAAGGCAGGTATCCTGCACTTCGGAGTAGGTAACTTCCATCGTGCTCACCTGGAGTTTATGACCAATAAGCTTCTCGAGAACAATACCCAGCAGAACTGGGGTATCTGTGGAGCAATGATTCTCCCGGGCGATGAGCGTCTCTACCACGCCCTGAAGAAGCAGGATGGTGAATACACCCTTACTGTATGTGGACGTGATGACAGCATCCAGGTTTATCAGTTGGGTGCACTCGTTGAACTCTATTGGGGTATTGAGGAGCAAGAGCAGATTCTGAACAAGATTGCGTCTAAGGATATTAAGATTATCACCCTCACCATCACCGAGGGCGGATACAACATCTCTCGTCAGAGCGGCGAATTCATGCTCGACAATGCACAGGTGGCTCACGATATTCAGAACCCAGCCAAGCCGGTTACAGCCTTCGGATATGTTGCTGAGGGATTGCGCCGCCGCAAGGCAGCAGGCAATGGCCCTATCACTATCCTCTCCTGCGATAATCTGCAGCATAATGGCAATACAGCCCGTAAGGCTTTTATGACTTTCATAGAGGCTCAGGACAAGGAACTCGCTGCCTGGATGGAAGAGAACGTTACCTTCCCTAACTCAATGGTTGACCGCATTACTCCTGCCACCCGTCCTGCCGACATCGAGCGACTGAATGCTCAGAACGGCACTTGCGATGAGGCTCCTGTATATTGCGAGGATTTCATCCAGTGGGTAGTAGAGGATAACTTTGCAGCTGGTCGCCCAGCATGGGAAACTGTGGGTGCTCAGATGACCGACGATGTGACAGCCTTCGAGAATATGAAGCTTTCTCTTCTGAATGCTTCTCATACATTGCTCTCTTATCCATCTTTTCTCGGTGGTTACCGCAAGGTAGATGCAGCTATGCACGATGAGAGAATCCGTAAATTTGTTCGTGCCTTCATGGACGAAGACATCACTCCTTACGTTCCAGCTCCAAAGGATACTGATTTGGAGGAATACAAGCAGTGCCTGGTAGAGCGTTTCGGCAACCGTATGGTCAGCGACCAGGTGGCTCGTCTCTGCTTCGATGGTGCCAGCAAGTTCCCTGTTTACGTGATGCCGAACCTGGAGAAGATGATAGCAGATGATGCTTCTGGCAAGCGTCAGGATGTGGAGTTCAAGCGTGTGGCTTATCTCTTTGCTGCTTACCGTCATTATCTGAAGTATCAGGTAGATGACAACGGTGATGCTTTCGAGGTAGCTGATCCATGGCTCACCGTAGATGACCGTAAGGCTATCGAAAGCGATAATGCACTCGATTTTCTCTGCATTTCAGCCTTTACAAGCACCGATCTCAAGGCAGCTTCTCATTTCGTAGAGCTTTACCTGAAGATGGTGGAAGACATCAAGGCAAAGGGTGCCATGAAGGTTTTGGAAGAAGAAATTCTGTAATATAGAGAATAGTTTTTGGGAATAAAAGTCAGGTGTTTTAATGGATTGCAAAATCTGTCGAAACACCTGACGATAGCTTAACTTTTTCTAATATAAACCTAGACGATTATGACACAATCGATAACGCTCAGGAGTGCAGGACCATTCCTCCTCCTGACATTCATCTATTTTATAGTAGGCTTCCTCACTACCGTCAACGGTCAGTGTCAGGGTCCCTTGAAGATAGCTTTCCTTTCGGAGGTTACTACCACCAAGAACTCCCTGGCTACGCTTATCTCCTTCGCCTTCTTCCTGGGTTATCTGCTCAATAGTGCGAAGACGGGACGCTTGCTCAATAAGGTGGGCTATAAGAAGACGCTTATCCGTTCGATGCTGGTAATGGTGCTGGGACTAGCCTTCTATCTTGCTTCGGCGCTGATTGCTGAATATTGGGGTGGGGCAGGTGTGCATATTTCTCTGGATTTCGTACCATTCGGATATTTCATTTTCCTTTTCGGTTCCTATCTGATGGGTACGTCTGCGGCAATGCTTCAGGTGGTTATCAATCCATACATAGCTGCCTATCCTTTGCCGGGCACTCAACCGGTGCAGCGCATGAACTTCACTTGTGCGGTGAATTCATTCGGTACTACCATCGCTCCTTTCTTCGTAACGGGCGTGATGTTTGCCGGCGTTTCCCTGGATCGTGTTTCTGCCGATCAGCTCACCATTCCTTTTCTGGTAATGATGCTTATCATCGCCTTTACCACATGGAGCACTTCCAAGGCGAATCTTCCTGATATTGAGGGCACAAGAGAGGAAACTCCGGATACAGAGTCGAAGACTTCTGCAGCTGATTCCAAGAATGCGACGAAGCGCAGCATCTGGTCGTTCCGCCATTTGAAATATGGTGTGATTACCATCTTCTTCTATGTGGGAACCGAGGTGGGAATCGGTAACAATATGAATCTCCATGCGATGGATCTGATGGGTCATGGTTACAATCTTTCGCCAGCCCTTCTTGCCACGCTCTATTGGGGTGGATTCATGATAGGCAGAATGGTTTCTGCCGGTTTGAAGAACGTGGCGCCTCGCCCTATGCTTATCACCGTTACGGTGGCTGCCATTGCATTGATGTCTGTTTCCATGTTTACAGAGAATCTCTGGCTGATGGCGGCTGTGGGATTGTTCCATAGTGTGATGTGGAGTTGCATCTTCACCTTGGCTGTTGATGGCTTGAAGGAATATACCTCCAAGGCTTCGGGTGTGTTTATGATGGGTGTTTTCGGCGGTGCAGTCTTCCCTGTGCTTCAGGGTTTGCTTGCCGATTATATCGGTTCATGGCAGTTCACCTGGCTCGTTCCTCTCATCTGTGAGTTTGTCATCCTCTGGTACGGACTTGTGGGTTATAAGAAGCAGGAAGCATAAAAGATATCAGTAAGGCATAAATAAAAAAGATATAGAAAACTCGGGATGTTTCAAAATAGAAGCATCCCGAGTTTTTTAGTATGCTCGGCATGAGCTTATTCTTTTACTTTTTTACTCTTTTACCTTTAAAAGTTTGATTGTCTGTATTTTACCCGTGATGCCTGTTACCACGGCGATTCCATTGTCACAAATCTCCACCTTCTCATATTTGGCATCAACAATCACTTTTCCTTTCAATGTCATAACACCCCAATGTCTGGGAACCTGTTCAAAGGCGCAATAGGCACCGACAGGTTGCGCTATACTGTGGTAGAGGGGTGGCACGATAACTTTACCATCTACCTTCACACCCCATTTCTTTCCTGCTTGATACAATTCCACATGTCCTGCCTCTGACTTCTCATGCAAAAGAAGCATCTCGCTTGCTTCCATTTCCTTCTTTTGCAACATCGCCTCATGATAGTATTTCTTGCCAAGTCGTGGCATCACATATTGTAAATCCTCCTCTTTGTTCTTTGGGTTATTGCACCCAATATATGTCTTCTTCAAATTTGAATCCACCAGGTAGTAGTCCTGCTTGCTGTCCATGACCACGATATGTTCACCATACAGGACAGCACATAGCCAATACACATGTTCGTAATCATTACGGAGGAAACATACATTCCTGCTCTCTTCATTGCTCATGCGCATCTTCCCTTCATTACCCTCACAATAGTACCATACCTGACAACCGGGAGCTGAAGGTCTGAATCTGAATATCATATAGTACCCATAATTCTGAAAATCATATAGTGAAGGACGATAGGGCAGAGAAAACTCTTCTTGGGTTCGAGACATGAAGATGTCGTTATATTCTATAAACTCCCATCCTTTTATGTTGACAACGTGTGGAGTCTCTGCAACGTTAGTGCCATCGTCGATGACAGCTTTTGCCAACAGGTCATAATAGCATATCGCCTTTCTGCGAGGTCGGTAGAACAGGATGTTTCCGTTCAGTAGTTTCATGTCATAGTAATCGCCTGGCTCCAATACTTGTTCTCCTTGTCGGTTCACTACCGTCATCTTTCCATCAGGCAGCTTGATGATGGCAAACTCCCCTTTGCTATCCACAAACTCACGATACTGTATCGTTTGGAGCAATTCCTCATGGCTCATCACCATCATCATTTCCGAGTCTGGATGAATCTGAATACAGTCTTGTAGCTTGCTCATCAGGAAAAACTCTCTTTCCTTGGCTGTCTCCTTTTTCTTGCCAACTTTCAGCTTTCCTTCAAACATCGCATTCCAGTTCCATACCTGCGAAGGCAACCCGAACACCCGATACAGTCCCACATTATCTATAATCACGCAGTTCTTCTTTCCTTTGGCTACTCGCAGTCCTCGTCCCACCATCTGCAGGTACTTGGCAAGCGACAGCGTAGGTCGAGCCAACTGTACAAACTCCACATCCGGACAGTCAAATCCCTCCGAGAAAATGTCCACATTCACCAGCACTTGGATGTCACCTTTCTTGAAGGCTTCAATGTCTTGTTGTCTTTCCGTGGCAGGAGTCTTCGAATCTATGGCAATGGCTTTCACGCCATGTTCCTGATACAGTTTTGTGATTTTCTGAGCATGACTGATATTGATGGCATACACGATGCCCTTTCTGTCCTTACCAAATTCTTCCAAGCTCCGATAGAGCCTTTCGATGCTCGGCTTCTTATTCAGCAACATATCCATTTCCTTGTTCTGGTAGTCACCATCTGCTCCTCGCTTCTGCAAGGAGTCGATGAGCCGTTGCGTCACACCATCCGATTTGATGCTCACAAAATCGTATGTCGCCAATCTTCCCTTGCTGATAAACTCAGGAATACCCCACGACTGCACCAACAGAATATAGAGACTGATAGGGCTAGAGTATGATAAGAAACAAGATAAATCAATTCATTTAAAACTTTAATACGATGGACTTCTTACAGAGGAACCTTTTTATCAAGTTGCGTTCCGCCCACTTCGGCATTGAAGAGGAGATGGAACCCATGACTACATTCAAGCAACAGAAGATTGCCCAGATGATGAAGAATCTCAATGATGTTCCTGCGGGCGAAGTACGCATGAACAATGGTTTCCTGAACCGACGACTCGCCAACATCCAGGAAAATGAGCGTCACGCCATCGACACTTCCATCGAGACCCTGCATCTGCTGCGCATCATCGTGTCGAACATCAATGGCATTCTTGCCTACGGCATCAACCTGAGCGGCATCATCGAGATGGGCAACTACCTGCGCACCAAGGGCGACAAGGTGGATTTCGTGAAGCTCGACAAGTGGCTCAGCAAGCTGCGCATCCAGCGCATGGCACAGTTGCAGGGCAGCGTACTCATCCTCTTCTTCGATTTCGAACAGGATGAGATTCCCTACGTGCGCCATGTGGAGCGGGGAGCCTACAAGCTCACCCTGCGATCGCTGTATTACAACGAGCAGGACATGCAGGACATCCACTTCAACGAGACGCAGGCAGGATTCGTGCACGTTACTGGCGGTACCATGCGCAAGAACCTGCGCCGCAGCATGAGGTATCTGGAGTATGCTCCCATCGAAACCATCAGCAACTTCTGCAACAACTTCTTCAATACTTGTTGGTTCTTCTGTTGCTACTTCTGCTTGTTCTTCTTCTAATGCTTCTCCTTGTTTTCCTTCTATTATTGCATTTGCCATAACATCTGTAATTAATTTTACAGCTCTTATTGCATCGTCATTTCCTGGTATTGGATAA
>OQVN01000359.1_pt1 | contig 17778 bp, 15 predicted proteins | sample 1691621 | NCBI WGS metagenome assembly OQVN01 (sample SAMN03418278, study PRJEB22391) | human gut metagenome | biome: human-gut; feature: organic feature; material: feces | host: Homo sapiens | place: Tanzania | collected 2013-01 | reverse complement strand
GAATAAAGAAAAACAGCACGATACTTACCAGCATAACAAAGAAAATAAAACTGGTTCCGCAACGCTTATGCAGTCTGGAGCTGTGCATCACATTGTGCACCGTAAGAGGTCTGCCTTTTTCGATGCAGTTAATACACTTGTGTTCCGCACCGTGATACTGATACAATCTGCGGATATCCTTCATGGCACTGATGCCCCATACATACAGTAAAAACAAGGCAATACGGATCACACCCTCGATGATCGACATTAGAGAACGATTACGGATAAAGCTCTCAAACAGAGATGAAATAAAATAAGGCAATACAATGAAGAGTCCCACTGCCAGTACGACAGAGATCACCGTCACGATTCCGGATAATAATTTCTCTCCGTTACCGCCGCTCATTTTATCCATTGCTTTATCGAACTTTGTCTCCTTACTGTCCTCCTCTTCATAAAAGGAAGCAGAATAATTTAACGCTCTGGTTCCCAGGATCAGAGAATCCAGGAAATTAAAAATACCGCGGATAAAGGGAAGCTCCTTGATTTTACTGCCGTGAGCCAGTCCCTGATAGGTCTCGACCTCCACTTCGATCTCGCCGTCCGGCTTACGGACTGCCACCGCGTATTTTTCTTTATTTTTCATCATAACGCCTTCCAGTACGGCCTGACCGCCGATTCCGGAATAACGACTCTTTCTTCTAGCCATAAATATTGTCCTCGTAATGCAGTATAAAACAGAATCCTTTTTGTCGTATAGGAATGCACTTTCTGTACGACAAGAAACGGTTGAGATAAGAATACCTCAACCGTTCGCTTGCAATCTTATTTAACACCGTATTTCTTATTGAACTTATCAATACGGCCATCGGTTCTTGCAGACTTCTGCTGGCCAGTGTAGAATGAATGACACTTGGAGCAAACTTCTACGTGAAGCTCGGGCTTGGTGGAGCCGGTTACAAATGTGTTACCACAGTTGCAGGTTACAGTTGCCTGGTAGTAAGCGGGATGGATTCCTTCTTTCATTTCTTTCACCTCTCTATAAAAATGTCGTGTATAAGTTCTTGTTCTCATCCTCACTGCTTATGGAACCACAAACAGCGGTATTATTGTACCATAAGAGGAGATACGGTGCAAGACTTATTTTAACATTTTTTGCGATAATTAAATAAAGTGATTTTTCTTCACCATGTTCACAAATTCCACATTATTTCGTGTATGGGCAAACATATCCAGAATCCGGTCGGTTGCCTCATCCGGCTTCAATCCATTCAGTGCCTTACGCATGATATTGATGGCTTCCAGCTCTTCCGGAGTTAACAGCAGGTCTTCTCTTCTGGTGCCGGACTTTGCAAGGTCGATTGCCGGGAAGATACGCTTCTCGGACAGTTTTCTGTCCAGAACCATTTCCATATTACCGGTTCCCTTGAATTCCTCATATACCACATCATCCATCTTACTTCCGGTCTCTACCAGTGCGGTCGCCAGGATCGTCAGACTTCCGCCCTCACGCATATTACGGGCTGCACCGAAGAATCTCTTAGGCATATGGAGTGCTGCGGGATCCAGACCACCGGACAGAGTACGTCCACTGGGGGGAACCACCAGGTTGTACGCACGGGTCAGACGGGTGATACTGTCAAGCAGGATCACGACATCCATTTTATGTTCAACGAGACGCTTTGCACGCTCGATCACCATCTCGGATACTCTCTTGTGATGCTCAGGAAGCTCATCAAAAGTGGAATAGATCACTTCCACATTATCTCCGTGGATCGCTTCCTTAATATCGGTAACTTCCTCGGGACGCTCATCGATCAGCAGGATCAGCATATGCATCTTGGGATTACCGCGCAGAATAGATTTAGCCACTTCCTTCAACAGCGTCGTCTTACCTGCCTTGGGCGGGGATACGATCATACCACGCTGTCCCTTACCGACGGGACTCACCAGATCCATAACTCTCATGGCAATGCTGCAGCCGGGAGTCTCCATTTTGATCCGCTCATCGGGGAAGATCGGAGTCATATCTTCGAATGCCATTCTCTTGGAGGATTCTTCTACGGTATATCCGTTAATGCTCTTGACAAACAAAAGCGCACTGAACTTCTCCTGCTGGGTCTTGATCCGCTTGTTACCCTTCAGAATATCGCCGGTCTTCAATCCGAAACGACGGATCTGACTGGGTGCCACATAGACGTCATTCTCACCGGGCATATAATTCTCGCAACGGATAAATCCATAGCCATCCGGCATGACTTCCAGAATACCGCTGGCTTCGATACCGCTGTCCAGTTCCTTGGGATACTGACTCTCATCATATGCCACATTATTGGGATTGAAAGTACGTTCTTTGGTGTAGGCTTCGCTCCGCACACCTACGTTCTCCGCACTCTCCCCTCGATAATTGCGATCCGGTCTGTAATTCCTCTCCTGTCTGACAGGACGTTCCGATCTCTCCTGCTTTTGCGCTTCTTCGCTTCTGACGGTCTCTGTCGCAGACTCCTGCTTCTGCTCTGCCGCTTTAGCCTCTTCCTCTTTTTTCAGCCGCTCATCCTCTGCCAGCATAGCTTCTACCAGCTCTGCCTTTTTCATCGTAGAAGTACCCTTCAGGCCGCGTACTTTTGCCAGTTCTTTTAACTGAACTAACGGCAATGATTCATATTTTTCTCTCATAAATTCCTCCTATATTCCTTATTATTGTCCATAAAACTGTTAACTAAGGGGATTTACATCTTGATCTACCTATGATGTGTAATGAATTAAAAAGATATAAAAACAACATCTGCGTCTATTATAATATATTTTTTTCCAAATAGGAAGTCCCAAAATTATTTTTTTACAAATCCTTGCTAAGACATCGATTCTATTATATCATTACTAATAGCAGCCAAATGCAGAAATCTGTGTAGTTGCTCAACAACCAATATAAATTAAGTGAGGTATTGTCATGACAACCAACGAAAAAGCGTTACTGATGCACGAAAAATGGAACGGCAAACTGGAAACCGTCTCCAAGACTCCCGTCAAGACCCGTGAAGATCTTGCGATCGCTTATACTCCCGGCGTTGCGGAACCCTGCAAAGTAATTGCAAAGGACAAAGAAGCCGCTTACAAATATACCATGAAAGCCAACACCGTTGCTGTCGTCTCCGACGGAAGTGCGGTTCTCGGTCTCGGTAATATCGGTCCCTATGCGGCTATGCCCGTTATGGAAGGCAAGGCAGTCCTCTTCAAGGAATTCGGCAATGTCAATGCAGTTCCCATCTGTCTGGATACCCAGGACACCGAAGAGATCATCAAAGCCGTAACTTATCTGGCACCCGGCTTCGGCGGCATCAATCTGGAAGACATCAGCGCTCCCCGCTGCTTTGAGATTGAGGAACGTCTGAAGGAGATTCTGGATATTCCGGTATTTCATGACGACCAGCACGGTACCGCTATCGTTGTACTCGCCGGTGTGATCAATGCCCTGAAGGTAGTCGGCAAGAAAAAAGAAGACTGCCGTGTCGTGGTAAACGGTGCCGGCAGTGCCGGTGTAGCTATTACGAAGCTGCTTCTGACCTATGGATTCCCCAATATTATCATGTGCGATAAAGTAGGTATCGTGTCCAAAGACACCGAAGGTTTAAACTGGATGCAGAAAAAAATGACAGAAGTAACCAATTTAAACAACGAGACCGGATCTCTGGCAGATGCTCTGAAGGGTGCTGATATTTTCATCGGTGTATCCGCTCCCAACATTGTCACTCCGGAAATGGTAGCTTCCATGAACCGCGATTCCATCCTGTTCGCCATGGCCAATCCCGTGCCTGAGATCATGCCGGATGTAGCCAAAGCCGCAGGTGCCCGCGTCGTCGGAACCGGACGCAGTGATTTCCCCAATCAGGTGAACAATGTTGTGGCATTCCCCGGTATTTTCAAGGGTGCTCTGGAGGGACGCGCCACCCAGATCACCGAGGAAATGAAGCTGGCAGCCGCAGAAGCCATTGCAGGCCTGGTTCCCGCAGACAAGCTGTCTGACGACAATATTATGCCGGAAGCTTTCGATCCCCAGGTAGCGGAAGTCGTAGCCAATGCCGTGAAGAGTCATATCCGCTAATGTATCCGGATAACATAAAAAGAGACTGGCACGGTAAGCCCTACTACTCTCTGGATTCCTATTGTAAAAATACGTTTCACCATAAATGTTATAAAATAGCCCTGAATGCCCGGATGTCCTGTCCCAATCGGGACGGCACCCTGGACACTCGGGGCTGTATCTTCTGTAGTCGCGGCGGCAGCGGCGATTTTGCCGTAGACATCCTCGGCAAATCGATGGAGGAACAGATTGCGGAAGGCATTTCCAACTTTGGCAATAAATCCATCGGTCAGGATCTGATCGCTTATTTTCAGGCATATACCAATACTTACGCACCTCTCCCGTATTTGGAAGAGGTCTATCGTTCTGCCCTGGATCATCCGGACATCTGCGGCATCTCCATCGCCACGAGACCGGACTGCCTGGGACCGGAGGTACTGGCACTGCTCTCTCTCCTGAAGGAAGAATACCGTGATAAATTTCTCTGGGTCGAGCTTGGTCTCCAGACCATTCATGAAGAGACCGCCTCCTATATCCGCAGAGGCTACCCTTTATCCTGCTTCGAAAAAGCCTGTGCTGATCTGAGGACGCTGCAGATTCCCATCATTGTTCACACGATTTTGGGGCTTCCCGGGGAATCTGACGCACAGGTTCTTCAGACCATGCATTATCTGAACCGGATCTCTCCGTTCGGCATCAAGCTGCAATTACTTCATGTTCTGGCAGACACGGATCTGGCTACAGATTACGCCTCCGGGAAATTTGAGGTCCTGACATTGGATGCCTACCTGGATCTGGTCATCTCCTGCCTGGCTCATCTGTCACCGGAGATTGTGATCCACCGTGTCACCGGTGATGGTCCGAAGGATCTGCTGATCGCTCCGAAATGGAGTCTGGATAAACGTGGGGTGTTGAATGCTCTGCATCATCGCATGAAAAAACAGGGCATCCGTCAGGGTGACCTGTATCAAATATAAGATCGTAATACAAGATTGTATAAGAAAGGCTGTTATGACATTATGTTACAAGATCCGCTTACCCTATATAAACTTATTGTGCTCTATATGCTGAATCGTGTCACCTTCCCTCTCACGGCTGCGCAGGTCAGCGATTTCATTTTAGGGAAAGAATATACCAACTTCCTGACGCTGCAGCAGGTGATCAACGAATTGACCGATGCCGGTATGATCGCCACGCAATCCATCCGTAACCGTACGCATCTATCCATCACTCCCGAGGGAAAAGAAACTCTGAATTTCTTCGAAAACCGTATCGGCGATACGATCAAGCAGGAAATCGATACCTATTTTCGCGAGAACGAATTCACACTTCGAAATGAAGTATCTGTTCTCGGAGATTATTATAAATCCACTTCCGGCGAATACGAAGCTCACCTCGTGGCAAAAGACAGAGGTATCAGCCTGGTAGACATTACTCTCTCCGTACCTGTGGAAGAAACCGCCGCAGCCATCTGCGATAACTGGCAGAAAAAAAACCAGGAAATCTACAAATACCTGATCAAGGAATTGTTCTAATTCCCTGATCAGGTATTTTATTTAGGATTCGCTATTTTCAGAAGAAGCCTCTGCGGCTTCTTTTTTTATTTTCGCCATATGCTCGCGGATCTTCACTTCATAGCCGTTGCCGGATGGCTGGTAGAACTCTCTGCCGCTCAGTTCATACGGCAGATACTGCTGTTCCACATAATCATTCGGATAATCATGTGCATATTTATATCCTGTGCCGTGTCCCAATTTTGCTGCTCCTTTATAATGTGCATCCTGCAAGTGTGTCGGAATCGGCAGATCTCCGGTGGCCTGTACCTCCTGCATCGCCTGAGATACCGCTTCATAGCTGCGGTTGCTCTTAGGCGCTGTGGCAATATAGGTTACTGCCTGAGCCAGAATGATCTGTGCCTCCGGCATACCTACCCGTTCCACCGCCAGCGATGCATTTACCGCTACCACCAGTGCCTGTGGATCTGCATTTCCCACATCCTCCGAAGCACAGATCATGATACGTCTTGCGATAAAAGTCACGCTCTCTCCCGCATTCAACATTCTCGCCAGGTAATATACCGCCGCGTCCGGGTCAGACCCCCGCATACTTTTGATAAATGCGGAAATGGTATCGTAATGGTTGTCACCATTTTTATCATATCGTGCTGCTCTCTTCTGAATACACTGTTGTGCCACATCCAGAGTAATATGAATCTTCCCATCGGCGGAAGGTTCGGTAGTCATGATTCCCAGTTCAATGGCATTCAGCGCATGTCTGGCATCTCCGCCGGAGATATCTGCCAGGAAATCCAACGCATCTTCCTCTATGGTTCCGTTATAGGCACCCATTCCGCGGTCCGTATCGTAGACCGCTTTTTTTAACAGTTCTTTGATCGCTTCCTTTGGAATCGGCTTTAATTCAAAGATCACCGAGCGGGAGATCAGAGCTCCGTTCACTTCAAAATATGGATTCTCTGTGGTTGCACCGATGAGGATGATCGTACCGTCCTCCACATACGGGAGCAGGTAATCCTGCTGTCCTTTATTAAAACGATGGATCTCATCGATGAACAGGATCGTACGTTTTCCGTACATTCCCTGCAGTTCCTTAGCCTTTTCCACCACTTCTTCCATGTCCTTTTTACCGGCTACCGTGGCATTGATCTGCCGGAATTCCGCGCTGGTGGTATTGGCAATGACCTTCGCCAGCGTCGTCTTGCCGGTGCCGGGCGGTCCGTAGAAAATAATGGAGCTGATCTTGTCTGCTTTGATGGCGCGGTACAACAGCTTATCCTTACCGATGATGTGTTCCTGCCCTACGACCTCATCCAGTGTCCGGGGACGCATTCTCGCCGCCAGAGGAGCCTCTTTTTCCATATTGGTGCTTCGCATATATTCAAATAAATCCATATGATCACATCCTCTGTTTCTAATTTTGCGTCCAAATCTTCATCCGCCGCTTCAGTACATTTGCCTCCAGCGGGGCCAGCAGCAGATCCCGGATCCCTTCCGTCTCCAACGCACATTTCATCTGTGCAAGATCCCCTTCCTTGCAGATGGCGATCATGGAAAGCGCATGTTCTCTCTGTAATTCTCCAAGCTCCTGCCAGCGTGCCTGTCCTCCGTCCTCTTCTTCTGACACATCCACGAACAGACCCAGAATGTCTTCGCCGGTCTTCTCTCCCATGTTCTCTCTGATCTCGTCCACCGAGATTACTTTCTTCAGATGAACAAACTCCGGCAGTGCAAACTCCAGCATGCTGGTAACATTCCGGGAGGATGACCACACAAAAGCCTGTAATTTCTGATCCGGGGTCTGATTTTCCTCACCGAACACGCTGTAGCGTCCTTTTCCCGACTTCTTGGATACATACAATGCCTGATCTGCTTTTGCCGCAAGATCATCGTAGCAATGATCCTCCGGATCGGAAAATGCTATTCCCACACTGATGGATATATTTTCCGGTATGGATAAGTTCTCCTTATATTTTACGAGGTTGACCAGATTCTCTGCCTTGATCAGTGCGATCTCTTTGGACGGAATGTCTCCCATCAATACTACGAACTCATCTCCGCCCACACGTCCCACATAATCTGTGCTGCGGAACTGTGAAGAAATGACTCCCGCAATGACGCTGATCACATGGTCTCCCATAGTATGACCGTATACATCATTTACGGATTTGAAATTATCGATATCTATCACCATAAGAGCATGCAGACCATCCTCATGCTCTGTCAAAGCCTTCGTGATCAGCTTTTCTACTGTCATCTTGTTGAACAGACTGGTCATCTCGTCGATCTGCGACTTTGTCTTCCAGGCCTTCTGCTCATCTCTGCTATTCTGCAACCTGCGTTTTACACCCAGTGTATTGTTGATGCGGGTAAGCGCGATCCGGGCATCTACCGGTTTGATAATGAATTCATCCGCCCCCAGTGCAAATGCTTCCGACTGGGAAGACACCGATTCCGTATTCGTCAGAACGATAACCGGCGTGTCCTTGAAGCCCTCCATATTCTGTCTGCGGCGCAATACCTCGAAGCCGTCGATCCCCGGCATGACCAGATCCAGCAGCACCAGATCAATGGCATCGCTTTCCTTCTCCATGATCGTAAGACATTCTTCACCGGAAACAGCCTCTGCGAAGTTAAAATGCTCCCCGAGAGACTGTCTGATCACTACTCTTTGAAATTTTGAATCATCAACGATTAATAATGTTTCTTTCTTTTGTAAACTGCTCATGGCTGTCGGATCCTGCTTTCCGTATCACATCGTTTAAAACGCGATACAGTTATAGTATATCCAACAGCCATGTGCTCGTCAATTTAAAATATATCTACTTTTTACACAATTTTTATGTGGCGTTTCCCTTTAAAGATGAATTTTACTACGTCTGCGGAGAAGTCCTCCGAATGTCACCAGACCTGCAGCTGCAAGCAGCAGTATCTCGGGCATCCATCCCATCACACCTTCACCGGTCTTAGGCACGCTGTCCAGCTCCGGCTGTGCAGCTGCGGTGTTAGCTGCTACCGTAAATGTAGTACTTGCGGAATCATCGATCCACATGATGTCCACGGTATGTTCACCCTCTGACAGGGATGCCAGATAGGAAGGCTTCAGGGTCACGATAGTGGAGCCTGATTTTGCCTCGTAGTGGGCACTGGGGATCCAGTTGCCGTCTACACGGACACCGGCGAATTTAGCAAAATCACCATCGCCGCGGATGGTCAGGCCTTCCGTGGTACTGCCGTTCCAGGTACCCTTGGTGCCTTCTATGATCTTGTACAAGTCTACTGCCTCTTCAACCTCAGAACTGCTGCCGGGAGTCGTATCACTCTTCTTTTCAATTTTGTCAACCACTTCAAAAGTCATTGATTTCGGTATATTTTGAGAATATGGATCTGTGGCCGTCAATATATAAGTGCCATTGGGAGCCGAATAATCTTTCAGTTTCACATAAAACAGGAACTGCCCATCTGTCAATTCGTCATTGTAGTCCGCATTAAAATCAATCCCTGCCTGAAAATAATCTACCGGATTCCCTGACATATCTGTGAAAGCATACCCGATATCGGACGGGTGAGAATATAGCCAGTAGTTTGCATCCAGAACCATACGGAAAGTGTTATCCTCATCGTTTCGTGCCAGTTTCGGATCGTCATAAGCTTTCACCTCAAACTGCATCAGTTCTGCATTTCCGTTGATTATAACTGTTTCACCACTCTGCAGTGGATTTTTTACCTCATAGCCCACGTAATACTTTGTCCATTTATTACCATTCTCATCTTTCATGTCAGCTTTATAGGAATAGGAAGACCCCGGTTGCATTGTCTCTACAGTTCCGTTATTTCTACGGATCTGCACTACCGGCAATTGCTCGGTTTTTCCACCACCTACACCAGGAAATACATAATATTTTTCTGCCTGTACCCCTATGTAATCACTGCCGGAATCATATTTGGAATAATGTGCTTCTATATGACTGTTCTCCGGGACAGTAAGTGATTCTTGTGCCGCATTTGCTTCCATTCCCTGGTAGCCCCACAGCAGCATTCCTGTCACTGCCAACAATCCGATTCTTTGTAATATCTTTTTCATCTGTTTTCTCCTATTTTTATCAACACAATTTTATTTTGCTCTCTTCAAACGTAAGGCACCCATCGCAGTCAGACCTGCGGCTACAAGCAGCAGTATCTCGGGCATCCATCCCATCACACCTTCACCGGTCTTAGGCACGCTGTCCAGCTCCGGCTGTGCAGCTGCGGTGTTAGCTGCTACCGTAAATGTAGTACTTGCGGAATCATCGATCCACATGATGTCCACGGTATGCTCACCCTCTGACAGGGATGCCAGATAGGAAGGCTTCAGGGTCACGATAGTGGAACCTGATTTTGCCTCGTAGTGGACACTGGGGATCCAATTGCCGTCTACACGGACACCCGCAAATTTAGCAAAATCACCATCGCCGCGGATGGTCAGACCTTCGGTGGTGCTGCCGTTCCAGGTACCTTTGGTGCCTTCGATGATCTTATAGGGATCTTCCTGGCTGTCATCGGTACCACTGTCAGAAGCTGATGTATCTGTATTATCTGTAGTATTTGTAATCTCTCCCGTTGTAAAGGTATATTTCAATGTCAGATACCGTCCCTCAGCTAAGTCAATTGACGTATACTCCACTTGTGGATTTGTGACAATCCAGATGCTGTCATGATTGAATTTATAGCCACGTTCTGCAACCAAGGTCAGAATTGCATAATACGTTGTGTTCGGTTCAGCATTGCCGATTGCCGCCTCATTCTCATTTCCCTCTTTCAACCACAAAATACTGTTCTTCGTAACATCAGTAATTCCTTCCGTATTAATCTGCCATTTTTTAGGTAAGGGCTGTCCGGCTACCGGTGGGGTGACTACCATGTCCAGACTGGAGATTGTCTGATCAACTGTGCCAACATTAAACGACATTATATCTGTTTCCCTATGTTCATCCCTTTGTGGATCATCATATACTGCTTTTGCATACACCTTATATCCCGCCACTTTGGCACAGTTTTCTGTTTTATAGCTAATCTTCACTGTTGCAGTTCTGTTATCTTCACTATAATTTATGATTTTTGCATCAAAAATGTCATCTGCACAGTAACCCGCTCCATCATAGAAATTAAATGAAACATTTACTTTAGAAAAATCATAATATGAATTTATTTTTAAATCATACAAAAAATAAGATTTCTCATCATTTGAAACCAACTGTGCCGGTTCCGACAAGCTAGAATGAAATTCCAGATTGACTGCTTCACCTGTCATAACTATTTTACCTGTTCCCTTATTTGGAAGCAGATAATAATAACGTTGTCGAACTCTGTCATAGGTTGCACTTGCTTCTCTTTCATTAACACCATCCGTAGAATATACAACTTTCGGTACTGTCAAAAACCAATATTTTTTTTCATTATAACTGTCATCTCCCGGGTATATAGAAAAACAATCATACATTTCACCATCTACCATAGTAGTTAGCATTATATGACAGTTTTTTAATCCGGTTCTATCAACTGTCCAGTTTCCCGTATAATCGTCCGCCTTCGCTTCCATCCCCTGCCAGCCCCACAGCAGCATCCCTGCCATTGCCAACAGTCCGATTCTCTGTAATATCTTTTTCATCTGCTTTCTCCCATTGTCAATACAAATCTATTTTGCTTTTTTCAGTCGTAAAGCACCCATTATAGTCAGACCTGCGGCTACAAGCAGCAGTATCTCGGGCATCCATCCCATCACACCTTCACCGGTCTTAGGCACGCTGTCCAGCTCCGGCTGTGCAGCTGCGGTGTTAGCTGCTACCGTAAATGTAGTACTTGCGGAATCATCGATCCACATGATGTCCACGGTATGTTCACCCTCTGACAGGGATGCCAGATAGGAAGGCTTCAGGGTCACGATAGTGGAGCCTGATTTTGCCTCGTAGTGGGCACTGGGGATCCAGTTGCCGTCTACACGGACACCCGCGAATTTAGCGAAATCACCATCGCCGCGGATGGTCAGGCCTTCCGTGGTGCTGCCGTTCCAGGTGCTCTTGGCTCCGTTGATGATCTTGTAAGGTTCCTCTGAGCTGTCATCGTTTGATGCCGGTGCGCTGGTTTCCGATCCATTGTTTTCCGTCTCATTGGTTTCCTTCTTCGCCGCTGTTCCCTCTACAACAATGGTTCCGGATCCGTTATCATCTAATTGATATTTATACCCATACAATGTAGAACTGTCCTTAGGCATTGGCACTAACAGAGTATCGTTCCAGCTGACCTTGGGTTCTTCTGTAAAATAATATCCATCATCTGGCTCTACATAAAGGAAAAGATGCGTTTTATGGGATTCCTCAGCGCTTCCGCTTAAACCATATCCCTTAGCTATACGACCATTTTGTAATTTATCTGTATTGATTGTCCAGGCATTCCACTTTTCCCATGTTACTTCAGAATTGGTATTTCCGGGATTGGATGGCTGTGCGTCACCGGTTGTAAATTCATACACGAATGTAATACTGCCGTCACTGTCCTTTTTCTGCCCTACACTGTTATTTGGATCAATAGCAACATTATCACTGAACTTATACTGCGACGCCGCCGATAATGTTATATTGGCAGAATACGTTTTATTCGGTTTAGCAACAGAACCTGTTACATTCTGACTGTCGCTCATCCACACTAAAGGATTTTCACGCACACCTGTTGTATTGATGCCCCATATAGAAGGAAGCGTTTGTCCGATCACCGGCGCGGTTGGTGTGATACGTATTTTCGTGATTTCTATTATATCATCCACAAATATCCTTATAGAATACTTATGAGTGGAATTAAGCGATACATTATATATGAAACAGCTATAAAAGGTGTTATCACTCGCCTTATCCACAGTAAAAAACCCTTCCGTCGCACCAGTAGTATCATCATCAAGACTGGCTCTAGGTATCTGTGTGAAAGCATAACCATCCTCAGGATATATATCAAAATAATACTTATTGCCTTCTTGGGCTACCTTTAATTTTGTTTTATCAATATGGGGACCATCACATTTAAACGTAAATATATCGTCTGCCGCCTTCGCATTCATTCCCTGCCAGCCCCACAGTAGCATCCCTGCCATTGCTAACAGTCCGATTCTCTGTAATATCTTTTTCATCTGTTTTCTCCAATCCGTATTCTTGTAAAATCAGGTTTACAGTCCCAGCAGCTGTTTCTTCTTCGCTTCGAATTCCTCTGCTGTAATGACACCTGCATCCAGCAGTGCCTTATACTTAGGCAGTGCCACGGTGGGATCCTCTGTCTGTACGGGTGCGGCCTGCGGTGCACTCTGCGTACTCTGGGTTGCGGCGTGGGGATCGATTACCTGTTCCTGTACCTGGGGATCGATGATCTGCATCAGGTTCTGTGCCAGTGCATGCAGCCCTTCCGTCTTCTGGGTATAATCATCCAGATAATCGATGGTGCTGGGCTGATTGGAATTAAACTTCGGTGCTCCCGTCTCCTTATAGAAGCGCTTCCAGTATGGGTGCTCCAGCGTGATCTCCACAGCGAATTTCTCCACCGGATTCGGAATATTAAAGTCCGGCTCGGTCATACGGTCTCTGTAATCCGGATCATCTCTTCTGAAGTTATCGTCTCTTCTGCTGTCCTCCATGTTACGACGCATTTCTTCCATCATCTCATACTGATGCCGCAGCATTCTGTATTCATCGATCCTGGGCTTTAACTCATTTAAACGCTCCTTAATATTGCTCTTGTAGCTCCGGAAGTTCCCCTTTTCTCCTTCGTACAGTACCTCTCCATCCTCCAGAATACGGAAGGACTTAATGTCGGAGGGCTCCAATGCAAATGCCGTGTCAACGACTCCCAGCCGCAGCAGCTGATGATCCATATCCAGCAGCAGACTGCCCTTGAAAAAGCCGAAGTCATAACGGTAAGTCTCCGTGAAGCTGTCACGCAGCGGCTTGTTGGCATCATAACACTTGATATATTCCCGAAAATCATCCAGCGTCATGAAATTCAACACACCATCCGGCAGATCGATCTTGGCTGCACACTCCTTACAGAGATTCTGCCCCTCCACCGCTGAAGCCAGCAATCTCGGTGTCGGACTTCCGCAGATCGGACATAATTTTTTGTTGTTTGTAAATAATCCCATCGTTTTACCCTCCTTAAGAATGTATATGGATTACATGATCTCAATTAATTTTTTCCGGTGATATCCGCAGATTCCCGCTGCGATACGATCCGGTATTCTGTGAAGCATACAATTGTAGTTTTCCACGGAATCGTTATAGATCAGTTCACTGGTCTTCACCATATGTTCATAACTTTTTGCTGCCTTCCAGTATTTCTGATAAGTCTCCTGTGCCTGCAAAAGAGGCATGCTTTCCGAGATCTCTGCAATATTTTTCTGTACTCGTGATAATTCTCTCTGTTGCTCTGCTATCCACTCCGGCATTCCGGTCATTTCGACATTCTGTACACTCTCCGAAGTAAATTTCATTTTTTGAAAAGTCTCTGCATCCATGGTATGTCCGAGAAGCTCCGCCAATCCTTCCAGAGCCTCCCGTTCTGCAGAAAGCTGTACCAGCGTCTGATGCATGGCATTCCGGATATTTTCTTCCTGTATCTCCAGCTTACGCCGTACCGACAATAGCCAGACACCAAAAAGGGAGGCAAGCAGCAACACGATAATCACAATTTCCATCGTTAACTCTCCCTCCCCTTTTCGTCTTTTTAAGATCTTTTCAAACTATCTTACTGCACAAAATAAAGTCCGTCATAACCATTCATATCAGACATAGCGATCAGTGTTACAGTATCTCCCACCTCAGACAAAAATCCGGCATAGGTAACCTCTGTTCCACCAAAATCAAGTGTCATCTTGATAGCTGTGTTGTCATCGGAATACTCATAAGTACCTTCTGCATTTCCGCCGCCCTGTACCATGGTAACTGCACCGTCTTCACCAAATACAAGCTGTAAGGTACCGCCATAAGTCTCCAGTGTTGCGTTCAGATCCTCTTCTTCCATCTCAACACCATCGATCATACCGCCGGCAAAGTTCCATTCCGTACCACTCAGATCCGGGATCTCCATAACTGCTACCTGTAACAGGGGACCGCCCTCTGCTTCTGTACCTGTCTCTGCTACAGTCTCTGTGGGAACTTCTGCCACTTCCTGGGTCTGTACTTCCTGGGTCTGTACTTCCTGGGTCACTTCTTCGTTGGTGTTCTCCACAACTACATCTTCCTCACCGCAGGCTGCCAGTGACAATGCCAGTACCAGTCCCATCACACATGCAAAAGTTTTGTTCTTCATAATATATTTCCTCCTTCTTACAACATTTTTCTGTTGTCTGAATATATTGTACCGTATTTTACCCGTTTTAGACTCTTCATGACACCAATCGACCCAAATATGTAATAAAACGACCGGAGAAATGTTCTCCGGTCGCCTCGCGGTTCCATCTATGATAAAAATGTTTGGTTTTTACGAAAGAAATAATCAAAAAATTTATCTTTTAATTCCGAATATTTTCCATGGGGAATCGGAATCTGTATGCCATCTGTCATGGTGATGGTCTTACTGGAAATATTCTGCACATAATCCATATTGATGAGATAGGACCTGTGGCAGCGGACAAATTGTTCGTAATCCTTCAACTGTTCACACAGATCATCCAATCTGCCGATACTGTCCAGTACTTCGCCATCCTTGCGGTGGAACAAAAGCGTCCGTCCCATCACCTCACAATATTGCAGTCTATCAAGGTCCAGTCTGGTGATTCCGGTTTTGCTGCGCAGGATCAAGCTGTTTTCCTTATCTTTGTGGCATTCCGAAAGTACAGAATCCATCAGGCGGTAAAAACTTTCCTGCCAGATAGGCTTCAACTGGTAGAAATAAGCGCCTACCGAATAAGAATCCACAGCATACTCTGCCGAAGATGTCAGATAGATAATCTTTGCCGAAGTATCATACTGCCGGATTTCTCTGGCCGTACTGATACCGTTCTGCGCTGGCATCAGCACATCCAGAAAAATAATATCCAGACTCGTTCCTCTCTCCACTTCCGCCAGCAGCTCCAGCGGACTGTTAAATGAGGCATATACAATATCCTGATTCCGTTCTACCCGATACTTGTCCATCAGCGCACCAAGTTCTCTCAGTACCGACAGATCATCATCACAAAATGCTATTTTTATCATAAGTTTTCTTTCTCAGTTTCCAAACTCATCTGTAATTACCATGACAATTATACGCATACTTGGAGCTTTCAGTCAAACAATATTTCCTCCACCGTTACGAATTGGAATCCACGTTTCTGTAAAACATCCACCACTTCCAGAGCGGCAGTCACAGAGGTATCATAATAATCGTGCATTAAAATAATATCACCGTCTCCGGCCTTTTCCACCACTTTTGCCGCAATACACTCTGCATTGTGGGAGCACCAGTCCAGTGGATCAATATTCCACAACACCGGGAACATATTTAATTCTTTTTCAAAACTTTTGTCCCAGCTTCCATAGGGCGGACGAACGAAGCTCACCTTTTCCCCGGTAATATTTTCCAGGATCTCATTGGTCTTTACCAGTTCCTCCCGGAACGTTTCCCGGTTCCCGGAGGTGAGTTGGATATGACTGTACGTATGGTTTCCGATCAGATGTCCTTCCTCCTGTTCTCTCCGGATAATATTGGGATAATTCTGCGCGTTCTCCCCGGTCACAAAAAAAGTTGCCACCACATTTCGTTCTTTTAAACCATCCAAAAGCTGTTCCGTATACCTCGGATGCGGACCGTCATCAAACGTCAGAGCAATCTTTTTCGCCACATCTTCCTCTCCGGCGATCTTCCCGGCCGATACTTCCTGCGAAGCAGGTGTTGTAATATCCTGACGATTTCCTCCGGCCCACAGGCATAACATTCCCATGATCATATCAAAGACCAGAATTCCCACCAGCGTTTTTTTCATTTTCATCCATCCGCTTACTGCTTTCACAGAAAATATATGCATCCGGACAACCGGCAATTCCTGGCAGCAAAAAAGGAACTTCGGAATACAGAATTCCAAAGTTCCTTTCTGTTCTATGTCTGTCATCAAATCTTGAATACAGAAATCTCGTTCTTCAATCCTTCCATATTCTGATCCAGTACTCCTGCCGTACCGCTTAACTTTTCGACATGCTCCAAAAGCTTATTTGCCACATCATTAACAGTCTCAGCACTTCCCGCAGTCTCTTCGATGATATCCGAAATATTCTTCACTGCCGCTACCGCTGCACTGCGTTCGCCATCAGCCTTTTCCGTACTTGATGCAATATCCTTCAGTCCTTCGATCAGCTGCCCCATGCGGGTCTGCATCTCACGGAATACTGCAATTACCTCGTCCACTGCCTTGGTCTGAAGCTCTACCATCGCCTGTGCCTGGCTTGCGCTGTCTACACTGTTCTGCGTCTGTGCAGTAATGTTCGCAACATTGTTGCTGATCTCACCGGCTGCTTTTGCAGAATCATCTGCCAGCTTGCGGATCTCTTCCGCTACCACAGCGAAACCTCTTCCGGCCTCTCCCGCTCTGGCGGCCTCAATGGAAGCATTCAGGGACAACAGATTCGTCTGCTCCGTGATCTCCGTGATCGTACCGACAAAGCTGTTGATGATCTCGGATTCCTTACGAAGAGATTCGATACTGTCACTTACCTTTGCAGTCATCTTGGTCGTCTCACCGGCTCTGTCACCCAGTACCTGTACGATCTCCATTCCCTTGTTTATCATACCCTCGGTCTCATCCACCAGTTTCTCAACACGTTCTACCACGCGGCTTACTTCCTGCATTTCATTGGAGAGAACATCTGTCTTCTCCACACATTCCTGTGCGTGTCTGGACTGTTCTTCCATGCCTTCGTTGATCTCTCCGATGGCCTTGGTAATATCCTGGGAATACTCATGGATCAATTCGGAAGCCTGTCCTACATTCTGTGCGGATACTTCCAGTTCTCCGGTGGCATTGCTTACCTGATTTACCAGCTTCTTGGTATTCGTGATCATATTGGTCGCGGATCCTGCCAGATCCTGGAACTCATCGTGGCCCTTGGCAGATACCGTCACGGTCAGATCGCCCTGTGCCACATCACCGAACTTTTTGGAGATGCGTTTCATGTTGTTCTCAATACCGACTGTAATAAAGATACCCACGAT
>OQVN01000355.1_pt1 | contig 17858 bp, 16 predicted proteins | sample 1691621 | NCBI WGS metagenome assembly OQVN01 (sample SAMN03418278, study PRJEB22391) | human gut metagenome | biome: human-gut; feature: organic feature; material: feces | host: Homo sapiens | place: Tanzania | collected 2013-01 | reverse complement strand
CTTCCTTCAGATTCCACCTCACGATGGACACCCTTGCCTTCGGCTAACGCTTCCTGCTACCGAGCGCGTAGTGGACTTTCACCACCTAGTTATCGCCCATGCTGGGCGCACAAAAACGCTTCTGCTGCAAGCAATGCTTATAGCAGAAGCGTTTTCCCTCATTACAATTATTCAAAAAGGCACATAACAGTCAGGGCGCCTAAGAAAACTAAGCTAACACCAGCGGCACTAAACATAGTCACTCACCTCCACATGTTTTGTCTCTTTTACTTTACTAACTGCGGCTGTCACTACTCACAGCCAGGAGCTTTTTTCTCTACCCCTATTATAGCACCTTTTTGTATTTTGTATACAGTATTCTTCGTGTTTTTGAAAAATATTTTTTGCGCGGCCTGAGCGCTTTCCCCTTGCCCCTTCTGATGATTTGTTATATAATAAATTGGTAATACATATTGCGGATATAGTTCAGTGGTAGAACAATAGCTTCCCAAGCTATGTGTCGCGAGTTCGAATCTCGTTATCCGCTCCAGAAATTTCGGCCTGAGGCTTTAAGAAAGCTTCAGGTTTTTTTGTATGCAAGCAGCTAGACATACAAAAACCCCCGCCCTGACGGACGGGGGTAATTTTTTTGGCATTGTCGCAATGCTTATTACAGCTTGTGAGTAGCGCGTAAGCGGGCCATAGCTCTCTTCAGTGCGTTTTCGGCACGAACAGTATCAATGTCTTCGCTCTTAGAAGCAAGACGTTGCTCTGCACGTTCTTTAGCTGCTGCTGCACGAGCGGTATCAATATCTGCATCAGCTTCAGCAATAGTTGCCAAAACGGTGCATTTATTGTCTTTCATTTCCAGAAAGCCGCCACAAACAGCAAATTCCTTAACGCTGCCGTCGGTGAACTCAAGCTTCATCGGCGCAATATCCATGGTCGCAATGATAGGCATATGTCTAGCTTTGAGGCCAAGATTACCGGACAAAGCACGGAAACCCACATAAGTTACTTCTTCAGAAGCGAACAGCATCTTATCCGGCGTGACAATTTCAAAAGAAAACGGAGTAGCCATCTATTAATCCTTCATAGTTGCAGCCTTGGCAACAGCGTCATCAATGGTACCAACCATGTAGAAAGCACCTTCCGGCAGGTCATCATGCTTGCCTTCGAGGATTTCTTTGAAGCCGCGGATGGTTTCCTTCAGAGGAACATATTGACCGGGGGTGCCGGTGAATTGTTCAGCAACGAAGAATGCCTGGCTGAGGAACTTCTGAATCTTACGAGCACGAGCAACAGTAACTTTGTCTTCCTCGCTCAATTCTTCCATACCCAGAATTGCGATGATATCTTGCAATTCTTTGTAACGTTGCAGGATAGCCTGTACGCCACGAGCAACATGATAATGCTCTTCGCCGATTACCAGCGGATCGAGGATACGGCTGGTGGAGTCGAGCGGGTCAACTGCCGGATAAATACCAAGCTCTGCGATTTGACGAGACAATACGGTGGTTGCATCCAAGTGAGCGAAGGTGCCTGCCGGAGCCGGGTCAGTCAAGTCATCCGCAGGTACGTATACAGCCTGTACGGATGTGATAGAACCAGTCTTGGTGGAGGTAATACGCTCTTGCAGTGCGCCGATGTCGTTTGCCAGGGTAGGTTGGTAACCTACTGCGGAAGGCATACGGCCGAGCAATGCGGATACTTCGGAACCAGCCTGAATGAAACGGAAAATGTTATCGATAAAGAGCAGTACGTCCTGGCCGCCAACATCACGGAAATATTCCGCCATGGTCAGACCGGTCAGACCAACACGCATACGTGCTCCAGGAGGCTCGTTCATCTGGCCGTATACAAGAGCAGTCTTGTTGATAACGCCAGACTCTTTCATTTCGCCCCACAGGTCGTTGCCTTCACGAGTACGTTCGCCAACGCCTGCGAATACGGAATAGCCGCCGTGTGCAGTAGCAATGTTATGGATCAGCTCCATAATAATAACGGTTTTACCTACGCCAGCACCGCCGAACAGACCGATTTTACCGCCCATTGCATACGGAGCGATAAGGTCAACGACTTTAATGCCGGTTTCCAAAATTTTAGTAGCTGTAGCCTGTTGGTCAAAGCTCGGTGCCGGTCTATGAATAGGCCAGTGATCAGCTGCTTCAACCGGAGTGTCATCATGGTCTACAGTTTCACCTAAAACGTTGAAGATACGGCCCAGTACGCCAGGACCAACCGGAACGCTGATAGGAGCGCCGGTATCAACAACTTCCATGCCACGAACCAGACCGTCGGTGGAGCTCATAGCAACAGCGCGGACAATGTTATTGCCGATGTGCTGCATAACTTCTGCGGTCAGGTGGATCTTTACTTTACCCTCATCGGTGGTGCCATCAATGTGCAGTGCGTTGAGGATAGCAGGCATGCTTTTAGGAGGAAACTCTACGTCGATAACAGGGCCTACAACTTGTACGATTCTACCTGTATTCAAGGTTTTAGCCTCCCTACGAAATATCTAATTAGTTTTGTGCCTGTTTCAGAGCTTCTACGCCGCCAACGATTTCGTTCAGCTCGCGGGTAATGGAAGCCTGACGCGCCTTGTTATAGGACAGCTCCAGGTTTTGTACCAGCTTGCCTGCGTTATCGGTAGCAGAGCTCATAGCAGTCATACGAGAACCCAACTCACTGGCAGCAGATTGTACCAGTGCGGCGTAAACTACAGTTTCCAGATACTTAGGTGCAAGTACCTGCAGAGTTTCGTCTTCATCAGGCTCGAAAATAAAGCTTGCACTAGCTTTGCCCTTCTCCTTTGCAGGAGGCTCTACCGGCAGAATCTTGTCGCTGGTAGGAATTTGGGACAGAGCAGTTTTGAAAAGTGTAAACACAATATGCAGCTCGTCGAAATGCTCGTCAGCAAATTGTTTAATTGCATCCTGAGCAATTTCTACTGCATTTGCGTAAGTCGGTCTGTCGGAGTAGCCGAAGTGGCTGCTCAGCACTTTATAGCCGCGGCGTTGGAAGAAATCCCTAGCCTTACGGCCGCTGGTGATAATGACTACGTCATGCTCACATTCAGAAATCTCCGCAACAGCTTTTTTCAAAGCGTTGGAACTATAAGCGCCTGCCAGACCTTTATCAGAGGCGAGCACCAGATAACCAACTTTTTTAACATCACGATGTTGAAGCAGCGGGTGTTTTTTGGCACTTAAGCCTGCAAGGATGCTCGGATCGCTCACAACGCTGGATAACACTTCTTTAATCTTGATGGCATACGGACGGCTTGCTGCAGCTCTTTCCTGCGCTCTTCTGAGGCGGGCAGCAGCAACCATTTTCATAGCCTTCGTGATTTTGCCAATGTTACCTACGCTTTTCATGTGGCGATGAATCTCGCGTGCAGTAGCCATTAGTTAATCACCTACCTTCACTAACAAAGGTATCCTTGAACTCGGCGATAGCTTTCTTCAGAGCTTCTTCGTTCTCATCGGTGATTTTCTTGGTTTTGATGATGTCTGCACCAACTTCCGGATGGTTAGCTTCCATGAAGTCCAGGAATTCTTTTTCGCAGCGAGTTACTTCTTTAACTGCTACGTCATCCAGATAGCCTTTAGTACCAAGGTAAATAGCCATAACCTGTTTTTCAACAGACAGCGGGCTGTATTGGCCTTGTTTCAGAACCTCGGTCAGACGTTGACCACGGTCCAGCTGAGCTTTGGTAGCTTTATCCAGGTCAGAAGCAAACTGAGCAAATGCTGCCAGCTCGCGGAACTGTGCCAGATCCAGACGTAAGGTACCTGCAACTTGTTTCATAGCTTTGATCTGAGCAGCACCACCTACACGGGATACAGACAGACCGGAGTTGATAGCCGGACGGATACCAGAGTAGAACAGCTCGGATTCAAGGAAGATCTGACCGTCGGTAATGGAAATTACGTTGGTCGGAATGAAACCGCCTACGTCGCCTGCCAGGGTTTCGATGATCGGCAGTGCGGTGATGGAACCGCCCTTCAGTTCATCGTTCAGCTTAGCAGCACGTTCGAGCAGACGAGAGTGCAAATAGAATACGTCGCCAGGGTATGCTTCACGTCCTGGAGGACGACGGAGCAGCAGGGACATTGCACGGTATGCAACAGCGTGTTTAGACAGGTCGTCGTATACGCACAGAACGTCTTTGCCCTGATCCATGAAGTATTCAGCCATGGTTACGCCAGCGTACGGAGCCAGGTATTGCAGCGGAGCGGAGTCAGCAGCAGTAGCAGCAACGATGATGGTGTATTCCATAGCGCCGTGTTGTTCAAGAGTACGAACAATACGAGCAATGTTAGAAGCCTTTTGGCCGATAGCTACATAAATGCAGATAACGCCCAGGCCTTTTTGGTTGATAATGGTGTCGATTGCAACTGCAGTCTTACCGGTACCACGGTCGCCGATGATAAGTTCGCGCTGACCACGTCCGATAGGAACAAGTGCGTCGATACATTTAATACCAGTTTGCAGCGGGGTATCAACGGATTTACGATCTGCGATACCATGTGCAGGAGATTCAACCGGACGACGAGCAGCAGCAGCGATTTCGCCTTTGCCGTCGATCGGGTCACCGATAGCGCTAACTACACGGCCCAGCAGGTTTTCACCAACAGGAACCTCCATGATGCGGCCGGTACGACGAACTACGTCGCCTTCTTTAATCTTGGTCTCGCCGCCCATCAGTACGATACCAACGCTGTCCGGGTTCAGGTTCAGAACCATGCCGGATACGTTGTGAGGCAGTTCAACTAATTCGCCAGCCATAGCGTTTTTCATACCGATAACGGTTGCGATGCCGTCACCGATTTTTTCTACGATACCAACTTCTTCCAGATCAGCATCCACATTGTAATTCTCCAGCTTGTTGCTGAGAGCATCACCCAGGGCTTCCGGTTTGGTGTACTCATGAACGTCGATACCGTTCAGAGCAACTTCCATTTTCTTCAGCTTGCGCAGTGCGGAAGCGTCGAATACCTTATCGCCAACTTGTACGATGATGCCGCCGAGGATAGACGGGTCAACTTTCTTGTTTAAGAAAATTTCGCGGCCCAGTTTCTCGGTCAGGATTACAGAAATGGATTGATACTCGTCAGCCGACAATTTCTTGGCGGTAGTAACGTTTACGTCTAACAGCTCTTTAATGGAGCCCAGATCGATTTTGAAGTCGGACAATTGTTGCTTAATTAAAGCAATATTTTCTTCTGTCTTCATATTGTACCAATCACCTCCGAATACCGGGTTTCTGCCTGCTGTTTCGCATTTTCAGCGGCATAAGTCCGGCCTAATAGGGAAAGCAGCAAAATTATTTCATGATAGAATCAACGATTTTGCTAGCCATTTTTTTGTCTTCTTCAGAACCTAACTTTTGTTCTACGATCTTGCTAGCAGCAATCATGGACAGGTTGATAACTTGGGCACGAACTTCGTCCATAGCTTTCTTTTGTTCCAGTGCGATTGCTTCTTTAGCGGTTGCAATAACCTGATCTTGTTCAGCTTTAGTGTCAGCCATGATTTTGTCATGAGCAGCCTGAGCAGTTTTGCGGGCAGCGTCAACAATAGCTTGAGCTTCTTGTTTAGCTTCAGCCAGCTTTGCAGCATATTCAGCTTTAACTGCTTCAGCGTCAGTTTTAGCCTTTTCTGCAGCTTCCAGATCGCTTGCAATTTTGTTCTTACGCTCTTCCATAATGTTGCATACGGGTTTGTAAGCGAATTTTGCAAGAACGAAAACTAAAACCAAAAAGTTCAGGATCTGCGCGATAAGTGTTGCATTGAAGTTAACCAATTATAGCACGCTCCTTTTTGTAATATCTTGCAAAATTAAATTATTTAATGAACGGGTTAGCGAATACCAGAACGATAGCGATTACATAGCACAGAATAGGCATGGATTCGATCAAGCCTACGCAAACCAGCATGTTGGTAAAGATTTTACCAGCTTCTTCCGGTTGACGAGCCATGGATTCAATAGATTTGCCGCACATGTTGCCGTTACCGATACCAGCGCCAGCAGCAGCACCCAAGCAAACAAGGCCTGCACCAATTACAGATGCAGCAGTAATGATTGCATTTTCAGACATTTGTTTCATCCTTTCGAAATTGTGATTTTAAATTTTTTGCTAAAAAGCTTAGTGTTCGTCGTGGCTAGCAAATGCCAGTGCATAGCTGCCCAAAGACAAAATGGTAAAGATAAAAGCCTGAACGAAGCCAATGAACAGGGAGAACATTACCCACAGTTCAGGAACTACCCACGGAGCCAGCTGATACAGTACGATCAGCAGGATTTCGCCTGCCAGGATGTTACCAAAGAGACGAAGAGCCATGGTCAGCGGTTTAGTCACTGCATCCAAAAGATGCAACGGCAGGAATGCCGGACTAGGGCTGATGAAATGTTTAAAGTGGCCGATACCTTGTTTCGCCACACCAACGCAATACGCGCTAAACGCAATTAGCAAAGAAAGCGCAAAGCAGGTATTAATGTCATTGGTAGGTGAAGTCCAGTGAACGCCAATCTGCGGAAGCAAAATGCCCAGTTCGTTTGCTACCAGGATAAACATGAACAGGGTAACAATGAACGGTGCCATAAATTTACGGCCTTTGGATCCCAGGTTGTCTTCCATCAGACCATTTAAGAAATCAAGAATGATTTCCATTGCATTCTGCAGTCCGGAAGGAACCATTTTCGGGTTCTTACAAACCAGAAGGAACAGTACGAAGACGATTGCCATGGTTACCCAGGTCATGTACATGGTTTGCATGTTGACCTCACCTAAAAAGGTAGATTGGGTAAGGTAATGGATAATCTCTCCGGATTTTTCTGCGCCTTCAGCTGCTGCATTTCCCATTTTTACACACTCCTTTCTTCACGCCCTCTCATTTTGATGTTGGTACGCGATAAATAATAGATTTAAGATAAAGAATATATGTATCAGAAGAAACCCGCCAAATGCGCCATGCACAGCAAGCTTCATCTTTAACATCGTAATAATAAACGTGGCCGCGGCTGCCAGACGAGCCCAGCGGAAACGCTTCATGATTTTTAGTCCCTGCTTCGGCACCTCCACATAGGGAAGGGATTTCTTGATGCCTAAAAACAGAATGGACAAATCTATCGTGCCTGCCAGCACACCGCAAAGCACGCCGTGGGCAAAGGCACTGCGCTGCCATAACCAAAGCGGCACAGCTATCAGCAGCGCACACATACAGATGCGTGCTACGAAAGCGTTAGCGCCGTTTTTCGCTATGGGCGTCAAATCGAAGTTACTTTTCATCCTTTTTGTGTTCAGTGTCCCGAGAAAGGACGCTCCTCTGAATCAGATTATAGTAGGTCATAACAAGCGAAACTATCGCCAGACCGATACAGATGCCGCGCATCGTGTGGTCGCCTGTTTCAAAATGACGGTCGAGCCAGTCGCCGCCAAAATAGGCCAGCAGAAAATCAATAACTGCCATAAACGCCAGAGAGGATACAGTAGCCAAAGCTTCAAGCATCCGCATATGTTCCTTATCAGGTGCTTTGTTAGTCATGATTTCTCACCGTAGCTCTAATTCACAAATTCAACAAATTTACTCTTTTAATTTTAATATTTTTCACAGTTTTTGTCTATGCCTTAGACGCAAATTCCGGTAAATTTTCTACGTCAAAGCCATTTTTTCTTAAAATCGCATGGATAATGCGCTCACAGGCCTTGCCGTCACCATAGGGATTGGCAGCCTCCGCCATCGAGCGGTAATGATCCGCATCATCTAAGAGCAGATTTGTTTCGCGCAGAACATCGTCATAAGCAGTGCCGACGAGCTTAACCGTGCCGGCCTCAACCGCCTCCGGACGCTCGGTCGTATCACGCAGGACGAGTACCGGCTTGCCTAAAGCAGGAGCCTCCTCCTGGATGCCGCCGCTGTCGGTCAGCACAATATCCACCTTCGCCATCAGATTGGCAAACGGCTCGTATTCCATAGGCTCAATCAGGTGTACTCTGTCGAGATGGCCAAGCTCCTGCTTAACAATCTCGCGCACCTTCGGATTTTTATGTACAGGGAAGATTGCTTCCACATCTGCATGAGTTTCCAGCACGCTCTTCAGCGCACGATAAACATGACGCATAGGCTCGCCCAAATTTTCGCGACGGTGTGTCGTCATGAGAATCAGACGATGGCCGCTGGCAAAAACCTTGTTGAACTCTTCATCCTCAAAGCGGTAATCATTCTTCACAGTGGTCTGCAAAGCGTCGATAACAGTGTTGCCTGTCACAAGGATATGTGCAGGATCAACATTCTCCTTCAGCAGATTGCCCTTACTGGTAGAGGTCGGCGCAAAATGCATATCTGCGATTGCACCAGTCAGCTTGCGGTTCATTTCCTCCGGATACGGAGAATATTTATTGCCGGTACGCAGACCAGCCTCCACATGGCCTACAGGAATCTGTGCATAGAAGGCTGCCAGAGCACCTGCAAAGGTCGTCGTGGTGTCACCATGTACAAGCACCATATCAGGCTTAGCCTCTTCCATAACAGGCTTCAGGCCCATCAGCGCACGCGTAGTCACATCGTACAGCGTCTGACCGGAGGTCATAATGTTCAAATCATAATCAGGCTTGATACCGAACAGGTCGAGCACCTGATCCAGCATTTCGCGATGCTGTGCAGTAACAGCAACAATCGGCTGGATATATTCAGGATACTTGCGCATTGCCAGCACCAGCGGACACATTTTAATAGCTTCCGGACGAGTTCCGAAAACAGTCATTAATTTTATCTTCTCCACGGTTCTTCCTCCCCCTTATCTGTCGTTCAGAATACCGATTTTTTTAGCACCCACAGCAACAGCTGTAATAATCACGGCAATAATCAGCGCTGCATAGAAGCCGTCGAACTCAGCCCACAGCACCGCAGCAATACCCAAAATAGCAGTAATGCCATACATCAGCAGTACAGCCTGCTTCTGGTTCATGCCCATCGCCAGCAGACGGTGATGCAAATGCCCTTTGTCCGGCTGGAAAATCGGACGGCCATTGCTGTAGCGGCGCATAATAGCAAACGCCGTATCCATAATCGGCAGACCAAGTGCAATCGCCGGCACAATCAAAGCTACTGTCGCAGCCGTCTTTACGGCACCGTAAACAGAAATTGCCGCTAATGTATAACCAATAAACATACTGCCCGTATCGCCCATGAAAATGGACGCAGGGTTGAAGTTGTAACGCAGAAAGCCGATAATGCCGCCGGCCAGCGCCGCCGTCATCACCGCAATATGATAATAGCCCATCTGTACGGCTACCAGAATAACCGTAACCGAAGCGATGGCACTTACGCCTGCCGCCAGACCGTCCAGACCATCAATCAGGTTTACAACGTTCGTAAAGCTGATAACCCAGAACACTGTCAGGATAGCAGACAATATCCATTCGTTCAGATAGAAATAGCCGCCAAAGGGGTTGTTGAGCCATTCAATACGTATATCGAAGGCCACCAGCACGCAGGCAGCAAAAATCTGCCCCAGCAGCTTCACCTTCGCCGGCAGCTGATACTTGTCATCCAGTACGCCCACGATGACAATCACGCTGCCGCCCACAAGGATACCGACAATATCCTTCGTCAGCTCCAGACTCGCAACTGCGGCAATCATAAAGGCAATATAAATAGCCAGACCACCAAGGCGCGGCATTATCTTTTTATGCACCTTGCGGTTATCGGGCTTATCAATCGCACCGATTATAAAGGCTAATTTTTTGATATAGGGGGTCAGAATGTAGCTTACCAATGCGGCAAGCAGAAAAGGGAAACCGTAAGCACTTAACATTTATTTTTTCTCCACTCAAAGTAAACACGAAAACCAAAACAGCGAATTTCTCGCTTGTCCTTATATAGTATAACATTTTTGACACTTACGTCAATTACTTTTGTTACAAAAAACTGCTTAAGCGCTCATTTTTCTGCAAAAACACAGTCCTTATGCCTGTTTATTATAACATTAATTCTTCTATTCTGATATAGAAATAGAGCATATAAGTTATGCTTAAGAGTTTTGGGAGCAAAAAAGCGTCCTGCCATCTTCCTCAGACAGCAGGACGCTTAATTTCATGCTCTATTAATAGTTTTCAGCGTGTACTTCAAAATAGCTTTGCGGATGAGCGCAAACAGGGCATACCTTCGGTGCAGAGGTGCCAACTATGATATGACCGCAGTTGCGGCATTCCCAAACCTTAACCTCGCTCTTTTCGAAAACTGTAGCAGTTTCCACATTTTTCAGCAGAGCTCTGTAACGCTCCTCATGATGCTTTTCGATTTCGCCAACCATACGGAACTTGGCAGCCAGCTCAGCAAAGCCTTCAGCTTCAGCAGTTTTAGCAAAGCCCTCGTACATGTCAGTCCATTCATAGTTTTCGCCGTCAGCAGCAGCAGCAAGGTTTTGTGCAGTATTGCCAATGCCCTCCAGCTCCTTAAACCACATTTTTGCGTGCTCTTTTTCGTTATCAGCAGTTTTTTGGAACAGAGCGCTGATTTGCTCGTAGCCTTCTTTTTTGGCTACGCTTGCAAAATAAGTATATTTGTTACGTGCCTGAGATTCACCTGCGAATGCAGCTTCCAGATTTTTTTCAGTTTGTGTACCAGCATATTTGTTTGCCATGTCATTGCCTCCTTAATCCGGCCCGGCAGCTTATGCCAGAGCCTACAACAACCATAAAATGCAGCAAAAGGCCGCATGACCTTAATTTAATTATACTCCTTTATTCCGTAAGAGTCAAGGATAATGATTATTTGTTGATAGAAACCATGTAAACTTTTTATGAACAATGCAAGCTATCTACACAGCCTGATAATTATTATAGAAATATTGATAGATAAGCTTTTGATATGTTTCCTGCTGAGCATAAATCACGTCTGGTGCAGCTTGCAAAATTGTATCTCCTATTGCTGTCTTTACTGCTGCACAGGTCGTTTCTTTTTCCTTCCAATGGTCATATTCAGCAATCATGTGCGTCACCTTTTTATAAAGCTCCCTGACCATCTGCTTTACCTCTTCAATGTCCTGCTTCGAAAGCTTATCAGAAAATAGCAAATCATAAAGCGCAAGCTGTTCATCGTTATCGAAATTCTCGCGTACATAACGTTGCGCTTCCTCACTCATAGTCCTGCTCAAATCCATAAGCTCATTAAACAGCTTCTCTATCTCAGCTCTGTCCTGCTCCTTATTATAAGCATCTATAAGTTCATTATAGCGCTTATAATAATCAATACGCGATGGATTCGTCAGACACATTTTCTCAAGCTGCTGCTCTAGCGCTCCCTCTAAATCTCTAAGCAGAGTATGCTTATGCTTTACCTGTTCAAACTCCGCTGCCAAAGCAGTAAAATCTATCTTGCTCAGATCAAAACGCCTGTCAGCAGCAATAGCCTGCGTCTGCGGCTCGATTTCCAAATGCCTGCTGATAATCTCATTCGCAATAACCATGATATCCGTTGTGTCCACATGGCGCCTTTTGTCATGCAGCATTGCCTCAATCGCGCTTAAAGCAGTCTTGTTTGTATATATATCCTCTGTAATTTCTTCTCTGTCCAGATACTTTATTAAACGTTTGAGCTCGCCCACCTGTATCTGAAAGCGTTTTTTCAGTTCAATGCTGCTGTAAAGAGTGTCCGCAATGTCGCGCAGCAAGGCAATTTTAGCAAAGCCGTCTGCTGCTATCAGCTCATCTAAATCTATCTTATTGGCAAGCAGCATTCCTCTTACTTCCTGTACTAACATTAAAATTCTTGCGACAAGCTGCTCCTTATCTATCGTCGGATCTACGCTGCCTTTTCCTTCACTGTTTGTATAGGCTGCCAAAGCCTTCCGCAAAGCCTTGATAATACCAACGTAGTCGATAATGAGACCGTTTGTCTTACCATCAGCCACACGGTTAGCACGAGCAATAGTCTGCATGAGCGTATGTGCCTTTAAAGGCTTATCAAGATACAAGCAAGCTAAAGAAGGTATATCAAAGCCTGTGAGCCACATCGCACAGACAAAGACTATACGCAAAGGATTATAACTATCCTTATACTCCTTATCCAATTCACACTGCAGCAGTTTCTTGCGATGGGGCGCAATATCTAAGCCCCACTTGGCAAATTTTTCTTCCTCATTCTGTTCCTGGCTGATGACAACAGCCATCTTAGTCTGCTGCATCCAATCCAGCTTGTTCTGAAGATAAAGTGAATCTTGTTGGTCAGGAATGCGTTTTATTGCTTCTTCAAGCTGCGTAATTTCTTCCTGCCAATATTTCTGCACAAGATTATACATACGCACACACGTTACCTTATCCAGACAGACGAACATAGCCTTTCCTGTTTCCCAAATATAGCTGTAATGCTTAACAAAATCCCGTGCAATAATATCCAGGCGTGTCTGCGCTGTCAGCAGATGATATTCCTTAGCAAAGTCATGCTCCAGCTTTTCCTTCTGCTTATCATCAAGATCCGCATTAGCGATAGCCTCCAATAGCTCGTCGGTAATTTTAGGGTTATGCAGATTTTTTATTTTATCGGCTCTGTTTTCGTAATACAAGGGCACAGTTGCCTTATCATCAACTGCACGTTGAAAATCATAGACCGAAATATAATCACCAAAGGTTCGACGCGTAATCGAATCGCTGGTGAATAAGGGCGTGCCTGTAAAACCGATACGAATAGCTGAAGGCAGCAGACGGCACATATTCTCCGCCAAATCTCCGTACTGGCTGCGATGCGCTTCATCAGAAATGATAAAAAGCTCATGATTAGGCACAATTGGTTCTGCTTTATTCTTGTTGAATTTATGTATCAATGTAAAAATATAGCTGCCATTACTTTTGAGCTTATTGATTAAATCTTCGCCGCTAGTCGCGATAAAGCTGCTCGCTTTCCGCACACCTAAAGCGCCACAGTTAGCAAAAGTGGCGCTTAGCTGTTTATTCAGCTCCTCTCGATCGGTAACCATAACAAAGGTTGGCGAGCCAGACAGTTTGCGTCTGATTTTCTGCGTCAGAAACAGCATCGAATAGCTTTTGCCGCTGCCCTGCGTATGCCAGAATACACCCAGCCTGCCGCCTGAAAATTCCTTGTTAGCATATTTGCTAAACGCAAGATTGACACCCAAATATTGGTGGTTACGCGCCATAATCTTTGCCACGCGGCCATTGCCATGGTCATACACGATGAAGTTTTCTAAGATGTCGATAAAGTTCTTCTTCCTGCACACGCCAAGGAGCATGGTTTCCAGATCTACGCGGCCCTGTTCATTCTCCTGCAGACGCTTCCATTCATGGAAGAACGCAAACTTGCTGCCCAATGTGCCAATTTTGGCATCGACTCCATTAGATAACATAATAAAGGCGTTGCAATAGAACAGCTGCGGAATTTTATGCAAATAATCACGGTAGTTGTCGTTATAAGCATTAACGATATCCACAGTCTGCTTCTTCAGCTCTACAAAAAGCAAGGGAATACCATTGACGAAGCCGATAATATCTGTTCTGCGGTTGCCAAACTGCGGACTCGCAATTTTCAGCTCCTGCACAGCCAAAAAGTCGTTGTTTTCAGGCTTATCAAAGTCTATAAGCTGTGCCTTTCTCTGTCTGCGTTCACCACTCTTATCAACATAGCTGACATTCACGCCATCTTTGAGCAGCGCATATTTTTCTTCGTTTATCGTCATCAGAGAAGCGGAAGCAAGATGTCCTTCCAAGGCTGTTTTCACTTCACTGAGCTGTTCGTCCGTAAGCCAGGGATTGAGTCTTTTCATAGCCGCTTTTAGTTGTCTGGGCAGAATAACTTCTTCATATGACTCCCTGCCATAAGTGCCACTCGCCCCCAGTTTTTCCTTATTATGGGCATAGCTCACGCACCAGTCTAATTTGTCGTGCAAAAAATCTGCCATTGTCTGCTGTATTAAAACATTTTCGCAATAATCATTGACCATCATTCTCACCGCTTCTCTTGAAGATTAAACTTATAATTTTCTTTAAGTTCATTTTACTACATCTTAGGCCTGTCGACAATAAGCAGTGCAAAACGAAAAAGCTTACAACACAGGCTGATTTCACAGCTTGTTCGTTGTAAGCTTATGCTTTCTATGCTAAAATATTTTTTAAGGTGCTCCATAACGGTAGGCGGATAACCCTCTGCACTCAAGATCTACTTGCTAGAAATCTGCAGCTAAGAGGGAGGTGAGGCCCATGATAACTTTAGATAATCTTATCTCTGTCATCAGCTTATGTCTGACGTCATTAGGTATTGGCATTACTATAGGTTATGCATTAGGCCAAATTCACGCAAAAAAATAACCGCCCCAATCCTGCCAGATTCGCGGTTATTTTTTAACTAACAACTCAGGGCTAACCGTCTATCGGAGCCCTTTTTCATCTTTAGTATAGCACGTACATTCTCTATTTGCAAGAGCAGACGCAAGCTTTCTCAGCTGCGTCTGCTTTTATTATACCTCGATTTCGCCGCTCATGAGCTTAGGCAGCAGGCGGTCGCGTGCTTCGTGTAAGGAAGAGATTTGTTTGTTCAAGTAATATATTTTTCTAAAGTAAGGCTCTGTTATATTATGAAACTTATTTAACAAATTATTTTGAGGAATAGATACATTATATTCCTTGAAATGTATCGGCTTTACTGCTGGATAAGCTGCTCCATTCGTACAGTTAACTAAATACCCCACAAATTCTTCAGTAGTTACGTTACAATATAAAAACGAAAAAGGTACTTTCTTAGATGTTAAAACTGCAAAACCAGTTGAAAACACGTCATTTTTGTCAGGATTAAGCACCATCGCATACGCTCTTAAATTAGGGCGCACCATTCCCCAAATCACATCTCCATCTTGAACAATTCTTTTGGCTCTTCCTGGCGCTTCTTCTAAATCATAATTTGCTTTTTCTAAAATTCTTCCATTTCTAACGGAACCAATGTCAATATAATTTATTTTATCATATGGATAATCCTCATCAATGTTTCGCCCATTTATTTCTGCAACATCACGAAGCTTACAACTTTCCCACCCCTCCGGCACGCCGTCCACAACCTTCACGCCCTCATGCCCAGGAAAGCGTAAGTCCACGAACCATTCCTTGTACAATCTCTGCGCTGCTTCTTCCAAAAGCTTAATCTGCTTCTGATTGTTTTCGATGAGGTCATCGTAGGCGGAGAGGATGGAAGCGATGCGTTGTTGAACGGAGAGAGGGGGGACTGGAACCTCTAAGTTTAACAAATCATCATTTGTCAAACTGGCTCTTGTGGTCATTGCTGAAAACGCCATAAATTTCCCTCTAAACTCAGGAGTTCTTAAATAATAGCCAATAAATCTAGGCTCCAGCAACTCAGTAATAGGTCGCAACCTTTTAGTAAATCCATTATATGTTGCATTAGGATAGTCTTTCAAAGCAACTGTGCTCATTCCTAACTCTTCCATTGTTTCACTAGTTCTAGTAATAAACACATCACCTTTCTTGATAGAATAAATATTCCTCTCTTTTTCATCAACCTCTACCAAATCATATAATTGTTCAGGAATAAACCATTTATTAAAGACTATCGAAAATGACAAAAACGGAAACCCAGTTCCAAAGAATTTTTTCCCCTTTGATAAGCCATTATGTACAGTATATAAATCTCCTAACTTCACCTTCTCCCACTTCATAACCCCATAGCCTCCAAATCCTGCGCAATCCTCTCCATCAGCTCATTGCTCTCCTTTTGCAGGCTCACCAGCTCTCCATGAATCTCGCGCATTCTTGTAGCAAAATCTACGCCGTCGTCTGCCACCGGCGCCACGCCCACATAAGCACCTGGCGTCAGCGAATAGCCTTTTTCCGCAATATCCTCTTTGTCGGCTATTTTGCACAAACCTGCGATATCCTGATACTCGCCTTCTGTGCCAAATTTTTCCACCAGCCATTGCCATGCTTCTACAATAGTGGTAATCTCCGCAATAAAAGCTAATTCAGCATCATAATAAGTACGCAGCTTTTTCTTTTCGTTACGTTTAGCTTCCTCAACAGCTTTTTTGGCTTCATCACGCACTTCCTGCGCAAAAGCATCCAATTCAGCTTTTAAAGCAGGCAAATCATCAGTTGCCGATAAAATCTGTGCTAGTTTTTGGCTTTCTGCCTGCATAGCGTAATCCATAAGCGCAGTTTTATACTCCGCAAGCAAAGCTTTATATTTATCTTTTTCGCCACGGTACAGCCACACAATCGCCGTCAGGTTTCGCAGCTGCCAATCACTCCACTCGTTCAGGTTGCGGTCTACAACAGTGTAATAATTGCGAGCATCAATAAAAAGCACCTTGTCTTTAGTTTGCTCTGACTTAGCCTTATTAAAGAACCACAGTGAGCAAGGCAAAGTCAACGTATAAAAGAAATTGTTGCCCACGCTCACCATAACATCAACAGCGCCTGCTTCGACAAGCTTTCTGCGCATCTCCGCTTCCTTGCCGTCAGTCGCTGATGCCGCCATAACGAAGCCTGCACGTCCGCGTTCATTTAGATAGGCATAAAAATACGAAATCCATAAATAGTTGGCGTTGCCTATCTCCTTCTTCTTTTTGTTCACTGTCGGCAACCCAAAGGGCAGGCGACCTGCGCTTTGCGCATCATCTGCCTTAACCTTATCCACGTTAAACGGCGGATTCGCCATTACGTAATCGCATTTCCCCGCCAATTCATGAGCATCATGATAAAAGGTGTTTGCCGCCTCACCACTGGCAATATTTCCATTTAAGCCATGCACCGCCATATTCATTGCGCACAGCTTCGCATTAAATTCCGTCTTTTCCTGACCATAGAAGGTCATTTTTTTATTGGCCTCCATACCCTTGTTATTTACAAAGTCGCCGGTCTGCACAAACATGCCGCCGCTGCCACAAGCAGGATCAAGCAAAATGCCCTTCTCAGGCTCAATGATATTGACAATCAAACGCACAAGTGACTTAGGTGTAAAAAAAACCCCATCGTCCTGCGCTACTGCCTTGGCAAACTTACCTAAAAAGTATTCATAAATACGTCCTAAAACGTCGCCGCCCACGTCATTCAAAAGCTCGTTATCAAAGTTGCGCAAAAGGGCACTGAGCAATTCATCGTTAAATTTGTAGTAGGACTTGGGCAGAACGCCTTCAAGCTGCTTGCTCTGTGCTTCTAAGAGGCTCATTGCATTATCAAGTGCTCCGCCCAGCGATGTTATCTCTCTGCCGTCTTTGGCCTTCACACCAATGCTCTTGACATTTTCAGGCAAATTTAACAAATAACTGTAGCGCGCTTCCTGCTCCAAAAACAAAGCACTTTTAGATTGGAAATGCTCGGGACGAATCTGAAACACCCTGCCTGGCCGTACAGGGTGTTCCTTTAAAATTTCTGTCTTAGCCATTTCATAACGACTTTCAGCATAGCGTAAAAAAATCAAACCCAAAACCGGCATACAATATTCATTGCTCGTCAAATCAGAATTGGCACGCAGATCGTCTGCAGCCTCCCATAAATTTGCTTCCAGCTCCTTGAGCTTTCTATTATCCATAAAACCAACCTCCATAGCTGTCATACACAAAATTCTCTTATTGCTAGTATAACAGCAACGAAGAAAATGCACAAACACAAAAAGCTTACACCTTTACTACAACTCGTCTAGTTTTATCAGATATAACTGATAAAATTCCAGTTTTGATATTTTCATCAGTTATATCTGAAACTTTTCCAGTTTTGCCAATTTGTTCAGTTATATCTGATTAGAATTGCATAAGGCAACTTTTTGCTAAAACTAATCAACGCCCGGCCTCTACCTTTCCGTAGAAGCCGGGCGTTTTTACGCTCACCATATTATTTTTTCAAGACATAGAA
>OQVN01000354.1_pt1 | contig 17876 bp, 17 predicted proteins | sample 1691621 | NCBI WGS metagenome assembly OQVN01 (sample SAMN03418278, study PRJEB22391) | human gut metagenome | biome: human-gut; feature: organic feature; material: feces | host: Homo sapiens | place: Tanzania | collected 2013-01 | reverse complement strand
GATAAAATTGAGTTGTCCAACGGGCTTATGGTACGTTTATTAGGAATACAGTCCAACCATGAACATACAGATGAGGCAATCAAATTTTTAGAAGAGAAGTTTCACAAGAGAAAAGTTTTTTTGAAGTATGACAAAATTAAATATGATGCAGAAGATAACCTGTTGTGTTACGTATATCTTGATAACAAAACATTCATAAACAATCACTTAATCCGAACAGGATATGTAGATGTTGATATGTCAATTGATTATTCGTGCAAAACTAAATTTCTTAATTCTGTACCAGTGTAAAAAAGAAACAGGCAGAAAGCTTATCTGCCTGTTTCTTTGATAGATAAATTAATCCTCCACCTCAATGAAAATACCGGTTTTCTTTTTTGTATAATAAATCATTTTTACATTAATATTTTCTGACAAACGGGACATGGTTTTATAGGAGTCGGGTTTTACGGAGTAAGGTGTTTCACCTACATAGCCATCAATTCCCTGTGCTTCTTCTTCCGGACTGGCAAGTCTGTAAGAAGTCCTCTTTTTTTCAGCTAAAGATGCTAAAATTGCTTTTTGCACATACAATCCATTGAAAGTTTTCTGAATAACGAGATCTTCAACCCAGTGCTTCACCATCTCATGATTAATCTGCGGAATGGCCTCTTTTAGATTTTGAACCTGTGCATATATTTTTTCTGTAGCTTTTTCTATAGCATCCGGATATCTTTCAGTATACCAGTCATGCCAGTTCTTGATAGTAATATCGGTTTCGGAATTCATAAATTCTGGAAATAGTTCGGACATTTGACCGACGACTACTGGGCGTGTCCCCTGTGCATTCTGATTTGCCCAATTAATCAACTGGGAGGTATATTTGGGAAAGTGGTAAATGGTACTTTCGTTATAGCTTGTTATTTCCTCATTTTTTATGGAGTAATTCATTGCTGCGTATCCTCCTCAATATAATATTCAATATCTGATGCATTGCCATAAATCTTAGCGGCTCTGTAGTAAACCATGACAGCATTTATTGTTTCTATATTTTGAACTATAGAATTTTTGTATGATTCAGCTTTAATGGAATATGGAATGCCATTAATAAATCCGTCAATGCCCATTCCTTCTTCTAAGGGGGAGGGCTTTTTATATTCAGCATGTTGCTTTGACGCTATATCTTGCAATATAGCATCTTGAACATACAATCCGGCAAAGGTTTTATTGAACATTAAATCATTATACCAATTAATTAAGTCTTCCCGTTGGACGTTGTTAATAGCGGCTTTTTCGCATTCAAATTTTTCCATAAATTTTTTTAACCCTGTTTCGTATTTTGGTAGATAATTACGTAAATAAAAATCTTTCCAATTATCAGGGTTGGGAGAAGAGGTTTGAGATAAGTATTCAGGGAAAATATCTGTCGATAATAAACCTACGGTTTGGGGGCGGCTGGAATGTGCATCTTTATTTACTGTATTAAAGAATGATGAATAATATTTGGGAGGCGTATAGTCCATTTTGAAATTAAGTTTATTTGATTGTATTAATTTTTCTTTTGACATTTTTTCAATTTTTTTATGCATTAATTCTCTCCTTGTTCTATAAATAGCTTATAGGTTTCAATTCCAAGGGCATCTGCGATTCTTTGAATGTTTTCCAATGATATGCTTCTCCGGTAACATTCAATGGCGCTGATATATGTTCTATGGAGACCGCATTTTTCAGCAAAAACTTCCTGAGATATTCCCAGAGTTTCTCTATAATGTTTAACATTCGTTCCGAAAACTTTAACAATATCCATTTCTATTTCCTCCAGTATTATGGTATAGACATGAATACAATAAGTCTACATACAATAAGTATCATTTTGGAAATGATAGAATAAAGACGTATACACTTGTGAAAAAAGCGGAAATGGCTTACAATGGATAATAGAAATGAGGTATAAAATGCGTAAGATAAGTAAAAGTCAAAATAGTAAGGACCTGACGACGGGTCCGATTGGAAGGGGGCTGCTTGCATTTGCAATCCCGCTTTTTTTAGGCCAACTTTTGCAGCAGCTTTATAATGTGGCGGATGCCTGGGTTGTAGGAAATTTTGCCAACAACAACGCCTTTGCGGCGGTCAGCTCCACGGGCAGCATGATTTTCCTGATTATCGGTTTTTTCAGTGGCGTGGCTACCGGCGGCGGTGTGGTGATTTCCAAATATTTCGGCGCTAAGAATATGGATGCCGTAGATAAGGCGGTGCACACCAATTTCCTGTTCGGCATCATTGCTTCGGTGGTTGCAACCGTACTTGGACTGCTTTTGGCTCCCTGGCTGCTCCGGGTCATGAAGACACCGGAAGAGGTTATGCCGGATGCTCTGATGTATCTGCGGATTTATTTCGGCGGCGTTTCTACTATTATTATGTATAACATCGGCATGGCAATCATGCGGGCTCTGGGTGACAGCATCCACCCGCTTTATTATCTGATGCTTTCTTCTGTTCTGAATGTGGTGCTGGATCTGCTTTTTGTGGCAAAACTCGGCTACGGCGTGGCAGGCGCCGGTGTGGCAACCGTAATTTCCCAGGGTGTCAGCGCCGTTCTGTGTATTATAAAAATGTGCCGTATGCAGGATGTGGGCAGATTGAGATGGAGATCCATCCGGTATTATCCGGACTTCATGGGAGAGGTTATTGTGCAGGGGCTTCCCAACGGCATCCAGAATTCGGTTATCAGTATCGGCAATATGGTGGTGCAGACCAACATTAACTCCTTCGGCTCCTATGCTATGTCCGGAGTGGGCGCTTACAGTAAAATCGAGGGCTTTGCGTTCCTGCCGATTACCAGCATGTCCATTTCCCTGCCCACCTTTATCAGTCAGAACCTGGGGGCAAAAAAATACGACAGAGCCAAGAAGGGCGCGGCATTTGGTATTATATCCGGGGTAGCTCTGGCGGAAGTGATTGGTCTTATTGTTTACATATGGGCACCGCAGCTTCTCCGTTTCTTTGTGAACGTGGAGGAAGCTATTACCATCGGACAGGGACATGCCCGGATTATCTGTCTGTTCTTCGGACTGCTGGCATTTTCCCACTGTGCGGCGGGTGTGCTGCGCGGCTGCGGCAAATCCATTGTGCCCATGATTACCATGCTGGCGTTCTGGTGCGGCGTCAGAATTATCTATGTGACCATGACCCTGCATCTTGTGCCCAGCTTCTCCGTAATTTCCTGGGCATATCCGCTGACCTGGTCATTGAGTTCCATAGTATTTGCTTTGTTCCTGGTAAAATCCGACTGGGTACATGCTTTTGAAAAACAGACAAAGCATGTGTAAGCGGGGCAGCTTACGGAGTTTTATTGCTGTAAAATGACATAAAAGAATAAGGAAGGATTGGAGTCATTATGTTATATATTATGAGACACGGAAAAACGGATTGGAATGCCGTGCACAGGCTGCAGGGCGGTGAGGACATTCCTTTGAATGACGAGGGCAGGAAGATGGCTGCGGAAGCACGGGAAAAGTACAAGGACCTTTCCTTTGATATCTGCTTCTGTTCTCCGTTGCAGAGGGCACGGGAAACAGCGGAAATTTTTCTGGCGGGACGGAATACACCCATTCAGGTAGACGATAGACTGCGGGAAATGAGCTTCGGAAGCTTCGAGGGCATGGAGGGAGTGCTGGAGAACCCGGATTGTCCGGTTTACGGGCTGTTTCATGACCCGGCGCACTATAAAGCAACTGGCGGAGCGGAAAGCCTGTCAGAGCTTTTTGCAAGAAGCGGTTCTTTTATCAAGGAGGTGCTGACACCGGAGTTTGTGCAGGAGAAAAATGTTCTTCTGGTGGCGCACGGCGGTCTGAACTGCAGCATCATTGCACAGTATGAGAACACTCCGCTTGCGGATTTCTGGAAAAACCTGCAGGGCAACTGCGAAGTGAAGCGGCTTGTGTAAACACAAAGAGCTATGATACTTTTTAGTATCATAGCTCTTTTCTTTTTACTTATGATTGCGATTAGCTGCCGGGTACATTATTTGCCGGGTGCATACTCAAAGGTAATGGAAAGGGTTTCCATATGGGTTAAGTCTGCATTGTCAACGATAACCGGAGAGATGCCGGTGGTGTCGCCATCCGGGGTACGTGCATCGCCCGGAACCTGTGTAACCCATTCGTTGTAAAGGTTTACACGGGTACATCTTGCATCGTCGGATGTGGTGTAAGGCTTTGCAGTCAGGGTATAAGGTTCGCCGTTTACCAGTACTTCGGTAATGTTTACCGTATAGCCGGGATAGAGAAGCTCACCGTTGCCGATAGCCAGTGCGGAGAATGCCATACCGTTTGCATAGCCGCCCGGAACACCGGTAAAGTCAAGGGATACGGTGTAGGTGCCTTCGCCGGTGATTTCCACATCGGTAGCAACAAGACCGTCTGTTTTGGCACCGGGGTCGTATACGTCGCCGACACTGTACATAACATTCCAGTCGCTGCTGTTAATCATAATCCATGCAACGGAAGTGGAGTCATCCAGATCAATGGCACCGTCATCAAAGGCAGCAGGCGCATCCGCATATGCCTGGTCCATTTCCGCTTTAATCTTGTCAGGTCTTGCTGCTTTTTCCTCATCGGTCATGGCAGCTTCGTTTGCGTAAGCTCTTTCTTTATACAGAGCGGCAATTTCATCGTCGATAATCTTGCAGTCCTGTCTGTTGTATAAGTTGTTGCAGTCCCAGAGAAGAGGACAGAAATTATAAAGGTCGCAGTTGTCTAAGAAATTCTTGTAGTACAGGGCGGCATTCTTTTTCAGGGTGCCGTCGCTCTTTACCAGTACACCGTACTCACCGATGATGACGCCGTAGCCTTGGTCGGTAAATTTGGTCAGGGATTCCAGCAGGCTGTTCATTTCGCCGTAGTTTCTTTTGGTGCCCCACAGGGAAAGGCTTTCGTTGCCGCAATAGCCCCAGGGTGTGTAGTAGTGAACGGAAAGGATCAGCTTGTTTACTTCGTTTGCAGGGTCTGTAGGCATGATGTAACGGTCGTCGGTGGTCATGTCCACGTCAGTGTTATAACCGGCAATTAACAGGAAACGGGATTCGTTGTTTCCTCCGGTGCCGCGCACGATATCTACGAATTTCTGGTTGATTTTCAGCGTCATTTCGTAGCATTCATCTGCGGAAAGTGTGCCGGAGTCGGCAGCTACGTCAGTATCGTTTAGACGGTTGCCCAGCTCTTCGTTGGCGGACTCAAAAATCAGATAATCGGAATATTCTTTGTATCTTTCGGCAATCTGTGTCCACATTGAGGTGTATAGATCCCAGGCTTTCTGTCTGGTTTCCTCGGATGCGGAACCGAACATGCCCCACCAGCTTCCGTCCCAATGGTCGTTTATGACAACATACATGTTTTCGTTGAGGGCGTAGTTGATGATTTCTTCCACACGGTTTAAGTAATCCTCGCGGATGGTGTAGTCTCCGCTTTCGTAATCCATGGCATTTGTCCATGCAACAGGAATACGAAGGGTGTCAAAACCGGCATTTTTCATACCGGTAATCATCTCCTGTGTGGTAAGTGGCTGACTCCAGAAGGTTTCATAGCCGGAAACCGGAGCTTCGGTACCTAAAGAGATGCGTCCGTAAGCTTCCATGGTGTTTCCTAAGTTGATACCGTTGCCCATAAGAACGGTGAGTTCGGATGCACTTAAATCCTTGCGCATATAGCCGTTGTCCATGGTTTCAATGCCGTTGGCAGAGGTATGTAAAACCCGTTCCTTCTCCTTTGCGGAGCCTTCTGCGAAAGGTCCTACCTTCAGCACCATTAAAATCATGATTACCAAAGCAATCAGGGCAATGCCGGCTACTGCAAAAAGTACAGCCGGCAGAGCGTTTCCTTTTTTCTTTTCCATAGAATGTGTAATCCTCCTTTACAATCCCGGTAAGTTTATAAAATCATCGATTGTGTTTCCATTGTAAAGGGAAAGCGGAAAAGGGAAAAGCCTACTATTTAGTGGATTTTTACCTGTTTTTTTACAGTTTCATCTGCTTTAAGGTGTTAACTAACTCCATATCCCCGGACTGTACCTTTAAGTTGGCATTGTAGGTTTTGCCTTCGGGCGTTTTTACTTCGATGGAAATAATGGTGTCTTCCGCAATTCCTTCCTTTGCCACAGCGGATAAAAACCGGGGGAAACGGGGATGGTTGGCACAGAACTTGTCCCACATACTTTTAATCTGAAAAAGCTGCATAGGATTCATAAGGTTTCTCACTTTCTTTTGTTGATGCAGATAGTATACCACGACTCCCGCAAAGATAGTGGGAAATTTCATTGAAAATCGGAAATGTTTTGTTATACTGAAAAGTATGAATGAAGCATTTGAAACAGCAAAAAACAAAATAATCGGCATAGACAGGGAGCGGCATGGCATCGGAACCTTATCGGAAAAGACGGTGCATGCCATTCTGAAAAATTATTATGCGCCGGATGAGGACATGCATGAAATCCCCATAGAAAATTATGTGGCGGACATTTACACCGGAAAGGAAATCATCGAAATCCAGACAAGGCAGTTTAACAGGATGCGGGATAAGCTCCGGGCATTTCTGCCGCTTTATCCGGTAACGGTGGTCTACCCCATTCCCCGGTATAAGTGGCTTATCTGGATAGATGAAGAGTCGGGCGAGCTTTCCGCACCCCGGAAATCACCGGCAAAGGGCAGCGCCTATCAGGCATTTAAGGAGCTTTATAAAATAAAAATGTTCTTGAAGGAACCCAACCTGCACTTTAAGTTTGTGCTTCTGGATATGGAGGAATACCGGCTGCTAAACGGCTGGAGCAGGGACAGAAAAAAGGGATCCTGCCGGTATGACAGAATCCCGAAAGAACTGGTGGAGGAGGTCAGTGTTGACCGCCCCGAAGACTATATGCAGTTTATTCCCTATGACTTAACAGAGCCGTTTACCTCCGCCGATTTTGCGAAAGCGGCGCATATCCGCCGTCCTTTGGCACAGACGGTGTTAAATATCTTAGCGGAAGTCGGCTGCGTGCAGAAAACCGGGAAGCAGGGCAACAACATTCTGTATACCTCTGCAGAATGGTAGCTGTTATTTTGTGTCCGCGGCTTTCTGCGGTTCAGCGGCATTGCTTTTCTGCGACTCTGCAGCGGCTTTCTTCCGTTTCCGGCGGCGCAGGATGGCGCGGATGGGCAGGAAGAACAACAGGAATACCAGCACAAGGATGACAATTACGATTAACACGATGATAACCGCATATTTATTGGGATTTTTTACCAAATCCATAATGTTTTTATTGTCCAGGACTTCTTTGCGGTTCTGGGCATTTTTGTAGCTCTCCGGTACATTGCCGATGCCATCGCCGTCGGTATCGGGCAGGGAGTCCAGATATCCGGCAATGGCAGCCCATGCCTTTAATTCTCTGCCGTCCGCCGTGGTGATGATGGCATCCTCAATGTTTTCGATGGGGGTTCCGTCCGCAAATTTTGGCTGGATGGAAAGAATGCCGTAGGAAACATCCGTAACGGCGCCCAGCATCTGGCCGCTGTAAAGGTCGCAGACCACGCGGTACAGTTTGTCATCCTGTAAGTCGGCCTCGTTTCCGGAAGCATCGACAATTTTTACCTTTGTTACTTTATTTAAAATAATACGGTGCGGGTTGAAGGAAAAGTTCAGACCGCTCATGTATAATCTGGCAGCAGGCATAAAATCGGATACGGAAGCATCAATTTCCGCAGCGGTCTTCAGCTCGGCACCGGTCAGATATACGCTGATTAAGGGATAGCCGGGCACACCGTCCAGACCGATACCCAGGGAATAGGCGTTGAAGACGTCCTCTACGGTAATGTCGCCCTGTGCAAATGTATCCCGGACACAGCCGGCGGGAACGACTGCCACATCCACAGGGTGGTCATCGCCGGTGTCGGCGGAATTTACCGCATACAGGAAGGAGTCCGATAACAGATTTCCCAGGTTGTGGTCGGTGTGAATGGAATACAAATCAGGTGAGGTGGAGAAAACCACATCATTTTCCGCCAGAACCTGGGTACGGGTGTAACCGAACTGTTCAAGGTAAGAAGCATCCACCATATCCATGAAGGCGTCGATTTTTGCCTGGGTCGTTTCATCAAGGGGGATGGCGGGGGTTATGACACGCAGCTTGTAATCGGTCATTTCCCAGCGGCCGTCCGCCTTCTGCACCATGGAAAGGCTTCCCAGCCGCTTGCCGTATTCCCCGCAGGAAACAATGTAGGTGTTACCATGCAGGATGGGAGTTTCGAGAGTGGTGTGGGAATGACCGCTGACAATCAGGTCGATGTCCGGCACATTTTTCGCTAAAATTTCGTCCTCGGACTTGCTTTCGTTTTCATTGGTGCCGCTGTGGGAAATGCATACAATCATGTCCACATCTTCTTTGGCTTTAATGTCCGCTACGGTTTCCTTTGCTGCTTCCGAAGCGTCCCGGAATTTCAGAACGCAGGTGGGAGCGCAGGCTAAGGAGTCTACGCCGAAGATGCCGAATACGGCAATCTTTACGTCCCCTTTGGTAAGCACCACATATTTTTTCATACCGTAATCGTCGAAAGCATCCTTTAAGAGCTGCTGCTCTTCGGTGAGGCCCTCGGCTTCCATGGTGTCCCAGTCCAGATTGCTTAAGACCATGGCGGGAATGGGGTCGCCGCTTTCCTTTGCCGCCTGCAGGGTGCCGGCAAGACCGGCGGAACGGTAGTCAAATTCATGATTTCCGAGGGTCGTCACCTCACATCCGAGGGCGCCGAGCATACGCAGCTCTGCGGCCTCGGAGTCGTAAATGGTCTGCACCAGAGTACCCATGGAAAAATCACCCGCATCCAGAACAAGGGTATCGGGATTTTTTTCCCGGGCTTCGTTAATCAGGGTTTTGATGCTGGCAAAACCGCCCACCTCGGCAGCCTGCCCGTCTTCTACGGTGAGAAAGCTGTTTAAGTGGGAATGGGTGTCATGCAAAAATAAAATATCGGTTTCTTTGCCGGTGTAATTTTCCGCTGCAAGAGATACGGAGCCAAACAGCAGGGACAGCAGTAGGACGCCGATGCAAAGACAGGTATAAGACCGGGAAAAAAGTCTGTGTTTCTTTTTTTTCATTTGTGTTCTCCTTTTATGGCAAGATATCTGCATCAAAGAGGGGCTCTTGCCCCCGACATCATTATATAGTGACATTCAGAAAACCGCAAACTCTTCTTAATGAATTCTTAAAGAAAACTACCGGGAATGTGAAAAATTGCCGTTTATACTGTGTTTACAGAACAAAAGCACGGGAGATAGCAGGCGGATGCCACCACAGTGCGGAATGGGAGAAAAACCATGAGGGTAGTTTGCAAAAAGAGAAATCTGTTTCAGAGAATATGGAAGAAAATCATCATCGTGATTTTGGGAGCCTGTGCGGCAGCAGGACTTATGGCATGTTATCCGGAGATGAAGCACAGTGAAATTTTTGCCGTGCCGGTGCAGCAGGAAACGAAGGAAGCCATACAGACAAGGCTGGAGGAGCTTTTGGAGAATAATCCGGAGATGCAGGATTTTGTGGACGGTTATGAAAATTCTGACGGTAGTGTCACAGGCGGAATTGACGAAGAAGAAAAGAAAGAAGACAGTCCGCTTTTTTTACAATGGGATGAAAGATGGGGCTATGCGTCCTACGGGGACAGTTGCATCGGAATCAGCGGCTGCGCACCCACCTGCCTGTCCATGGTGATTTTTTCCCTTACAAGGGACGAGACGGCGACACCGGATGCGCTGGCAGACTATGCCATGCGGCATAACTATTATGTGCAGGGAAAGGGAACCCTGTGGAGTTTTCTTACGGATGCGGGCAGCAAATACTCCGTGCAGGGGACGGAAACGCCGCTGGATGAAAATACCATGAAGGCACAGCTGGACGAAGGACATCCCATCATAGCCTCCATGCGTCCGGGGGATTTCACCACGGAAGGACATTTTATCGTGATTTACGGTTATGATGAAGAAGGCTTTCTGGTGCATGACCCCAACAGCAGGCTGCGAAGCGAAGAGGAATGGACGTTTCAAACCCTGTATCCGCAGATTAAAAATTTATGGGCGTATTCCATGGAGTAGAGAGAGTAAAAAAAATCAATGCCTTTGCTTAAAATTACCCCTTGCACATAGATGGCGGATGTGCTACTATTGTGCTTAGCTTCAACAAGACCGGATAAAATAGGTCAAATAGATAGATTAAATGAATAATTAAAAGCAAAGGCGTTGAAAGGGAAGAGTATCTGCGAGTGGGATACAGAGAGCTGCCGGTTGGTGTGAGGCAGTCGAAGCAGACAGTGAACTGGCCCCGGAGCTGCCGGTTGAAGGAAAAGGATTTTCGGATGTTTTTCTGTGTAGGGCCGGACGGGAGCCTACCGTATAAGGAGGCAGGCAGACATTAGGATGTGCCAAAGAGGGCATGGAAAACCATGAAGTAGAGTGGTACCGCGTAAATTTACGTCTCTACGAAAGTGCAGAAGCATTTTCGCAGAGATTTTTTATTTGTAAAAAAGGAGGACAAAGAAATGACAACAGAAAGCATTAAGGAAAAGTATGAGAAATCTTACTTTATGCCCCCTGTCGTAACCTACGACTGGGTAAAGAAGGACAGCATTGAAAAAGCGCCAATCTGGTGCAGCGTGGATCTGCGAGACGGCAACCAGGCGCTGATTGAGCCCATGGGCTTACAGGAAAAGCTGGAATTCTTTAAGATGCTTGTAGATATCGGATTTAAGGAAATTGAAGTGGGCTTCCCCGCTGCTTCCGAAACCGAATATAACTTTGTAAGAGAACTGATTGAGAGAAAAATGATACCGGATGACGTTACCATCCAGGTACTGACACAGGCGAGAGAGCATATCATCCGCAAGACCTTTGAGGCCGTACAGGGTGCACCCCATGCGGTGATCCATCTTTACAATTCCACATCCGTGGCACAGAGAGAGCAGGTGTTTAAGAAGGGTAAAGAGGAAATCAAGCAGATTGCTGTTGACGGTGCAAAGCTTTTGAAAGACCTTGCCGATGAAACCGATGGCAATTTTACCTTTGAATACAGCCCGGAAAGCTTCTCCCAGACAGAGGTTGATTATGCTGTGGAGGTCTGCAACGCCGTTCTGGATGTATGGAAGCCGACCAAGGACCACAAGGTTATCATCAATATCCCTACTACCGTACAGGTGGCAATGCCTCATGTATTTGCCTGCCAGGTAGAATATATTCACAAGAACTTAAAGTACAGGGATGCCGTTTCCTTAAGCGTACATCCCCATAACGACAGAGGCTGCGGTGTCAGCGATGCGGAATTCGGTATTTTAGCCGGCGCCGACCGTGTGGAAGGTACTCTGTTCGGAAACGGTGAAAGAACCGGTAATGTGGACATTGTTACCGTAGCGCTTAACATGGTCTGCCACGGCGTCAATCCGGGACTGGATTTCTCCCATATCATGAAGACAAGGGAAAGCTACGAAATGCTGACCGGCATGAAGGTACCGGAAAGATCTCCGTATTCCGGCGATTTGGTATTTACCGCTTTCTCCGGCTCCCATCAGGATGCGATTTCCAAGGGTATGGCGTGGAGAAACGAGGGCAAGAGCGGCAAGAAGTGGACCGTTCCGTATCTGCCCATCGATCCGGTGGATCTGGGCCGCGAATACGAGTCCGATGTTATCCGTATCAACAGCCAGTCCGGAAAGGGCGGCATTGCCTTTATCTTAAAGCAGAACTTTGGTATTTCCTTACCCGAGAAGATGAAGGACGAGGTACGTTACTTAGTAAAACATGCTTCCGATGAAAACCACAAGGAGCTTTCTCCCGCAGAGATTTATCAGTTGTTTGAAGATAATTATGTGACCAGAAAACCTGTTTTTGATATTCCTCTCTGCCGGTTCGAGCAGGCGGACGGTATCCATGCGGAAATTACCATCGAGCAGAACAAGGAGAAGCGTGTTATCGAAACATCCGGTAACGGCCGTCTGGATGCGGTAAGCAATGCCATTAAAGTTTACTTTGGGATTGATTATGAACTTACTTATTACGAAGAACATGCGATTTCCAAGGGTTCTTCTTCCAAGGCAGCAGCCTTCGTGGGACTGGTCTGCGACGGCAGAACCTACTGGGGCGTCGGCATTGACGAAGATATTATCAAGAGCTCCATCGCCGCACTGGTAACAGCAAGCAACCAGATTGCCGAGAGCAAGCATGCGGTAAGCGGCAGGGAAGAAAGAATTGTGGATATTCTCAACTATATCCAGATGCATTACCAGACCGTAACACTGGACGAATTAGCTGACAAATTCAGTCTCTCCACACCGTATCTTTCCAAGTACATCAAGGAAAAATCCGGTAAAACCTTCCAGGATACCGTAAAGGATATCCGCTTCGGAAAGGCACGCCTTCTATTAAAGGAAACTACCCAGACCGTGGAGGCGATTGCAACGGAAGTAGGTTACGAAAATGTAGAGCATTTTAACCGTCTCTTCAAGAAAACCTACGGCTGCACTCCCATGCAGTACCGCAGCGGAAAACAGTAAATAACGCTGTTTTGCCGGAAAATAAGAAGGACCGTATCGCGAGGTGCCCCTCATAGTCAGACTTTGATGGGTTACTTTACGATACGGTCCTTTTACTTTGAAAATATAAAACAGGACAAATAAACCTTGCATGGTTTATAAATATACGGTATAATACGTCCATAAGCAGTTACTTCTTTTTTCTAACTTTCTTTGCCGGCATCGCCGGTGTCTAAAATTCAAGAATTCCTGCCAATAAACAAAATTTTTCGGTGACAGACTTTAACAAGTTGTTTAACCCTGCACCATGTGGAACGTTATCCTTTTTTTCAATAAGTGCTTTTGTTGTGTAACCTTTTTTAAAGAAATTTGTTATTTCATCAGAACTGATAAACTTCGGTACCGGGTTTCTGATTTCAAACTGTATGCCGATATCTTTCTTCTCAGCTTGACAGGAAAGATTATACAAGGTCGCAGCTAAAAGAGGTTTGTCAATCTGTAAGAGAGGATAGGCGTGCAGGGGTTTGCTGTATTCATATGTATAAGTTTGGATGCATTTTTTTAATTCATCATAATTGGTGCAGGTACTTGACAGAGTCTGAAGATTTTGCAGACGGTTGGAATATTCATGCTGGCTGTTGCGGATTTCGTTTATTAAAGACTCGTAGATAGGTAAGTTTTTTTGATATGATGAACGTTTTGCATAGAGTTACCCCATGCACATTTTTTGATGATGATTTTGACAAATCATAAAGAAATAATCAAGATTATAAATATTACTCTATAACATTGTTTATTTATCAGCTTGGGAGGGAATATATTTGCACGTATTTTTATTGTGGGATAGGGCAAACAACTTCTTAGTCTCGCTTCTTATGTCAAAACTGAAGATAGATAAAAATGACGAAAAGAAATCAGCACTTATACTATATAGTTTATTCTGCCTCTTAAATGAAGCAGGATAAATAGCAGTGCTGACAGTCTTTTTTGACGTTTGAAACTATAATTCTTTTATCCGCGAAGATTTCTGTTAATGGCTATATATTTTGTCCTATACTCCTTTGGGGATTATTCCTGATCTGGAAAGAGCTGCCTTTGATTTCGGATCAAAGAACAATCTATGGAGAAGCACAGTGCATGAGATTTAAAAGCAAATCCCTTACAGTCATAGTGATCCTGCTGATGCTTATATACTATGTTCCATATTGTATAGGCAATGTCATGCTATGGGCTATGTGCTTTCAAATTCTTGAGAGCCTTCTGGTTGTTTTATACAGGAAGTTTCAGGGCTCTTCTTTATAATATCTTCCGCACATCCCGCAGATTATCGATGACCCAGTCAATACTGTCCGGTACCTTTATCCCCGGATTTCGGCGATAGAAGCAGGTCTTCATGCCGTAACGAAGTCCTCCCTCCATGTCAGAAGTTAAGGAATCGCCGATGATGACAGCATCGGAAGCAGTCAGAGGATGAGAGGAAGACAAGCCGTTTTCTGACTGATTGACTTCCCGGAAAGCATAGTCAAAAAATCCGGTGGCCGGCTTGGAAACACCGACCTTTTCGGAAACAAAGATGTAGGAAAAGTATTTTCGCATATCCGCTATCTCCAGACGGTGGAGCTGCTGGGCATATGGGCCGTTGCTTGCGGCACATAGCACATACTTCTCCTTAAGATAAGAAAGCATGTCATAAGCACCGTCTACCGGAATCGCACTGTCATAGATAGCTTTCCGGAAATAGTCTTCAAAGACAATACCGTCAAAAGGAATGTGCAGGGAATGAAAAATATTGCACCAGCGTATGTTATGCAGTTCATCAAAAGTAAGGGTACCCTGTTCAATCTGATGCCACAGTCTGTTGTTTTCCTCTGTAAAGACTTCAAACATGTATGGTTCATAAGGCTTTAATCCAAAGTGGGCAAAGCCGGTCTGCATGGTCTGCTTGACGTAGGCATCAAAATCAAGCAGGGTATTGTCAATGTCAATAAAGACCAGTCTCATAATTTCTTCCTTATTCATAAATCTTATCCGTAAATACAGCTGAATTCGCGGAAGGCTGCCTCGCCGGCTACAGCATAAAGTCCCATCACTACGCCGGTAAAGCCGCTGGCAACTTCGCTTGAAAGATATTTGGTGAAGCCTTTGCCAAGGTAAACGGTGGCATCGTCCGTAATCACATAGAAGCGGTATTCCAGTGCATCCGCTTCCACGGAAAGAGTAAATTTGTCACCGTATACAGGCAGCATGGTTTCCACATGGTGAATGCCGCCGATATTTAACCGGAGCATAGCCTCCAGCCCTTTTTCCGTCCGGCAGAGCGCCAGCTCATAATGCTCGTTTTCATCCATATAGAGAGTGATGCCGGCTTCCCCTTCTTTCAGATCCACCTCTACGGAAAGGTTCATAATAAAATCACGCTGTCGTAAACCGATAAAGGTGGGAGATTTGGTTTCATTTAAGGTGGTGGAGGTGCCCCTCAGGGTAAGTCCGTTTTCCGGGAAATCATAGTTTTCCATATGCGGATGCCGTAAATAGCACCAGTCTAAATTCCAGTCCGTATTGTCAAATGTGTAGCGTTTCTTTTCATGCTGGGTAAAACTGCCGGGAATTTCATAGGATTCGTCTGTTGTACCGTCATTGCCGGCGGTGAACCAGCCGTCCTCATGGAAAGTTATGGGGGTTAAAAAGACTTCCCTGCCCAGATGATGATAAGGCTGCCATCCGCCAATCTGGCGGAAGCCAAGGGTTACTATATACCAGTTACCGTCATGATTTTGTATCAGATCACCGTGACCGATGCCCTGGATGATGAAAGGAGCCTTGTTACGGTTGGTGAGTACCGGATTTTGCGGATAATTTTCAAAAGGTCCCCATATATTTTCTGCTCTTGCATAGGTTACCATATGTCCGTATTCGGTGCCTCCTTCGGCTGCCATAAGATAGTAATAGTCTCCGATTTTATACATATGGGGGCTTTCTAAGTAACGGCCGCCGCTGCCGGACCAGATGGGACGGGATTCACTTAATTTTCTGCCGGTGGAAACTTCAATTTCACACTGCATGACACAGCCTTTGCCATTTTCATCATTGCCGTTGCTGATAAAGAAGCAGCGGTCATCTTCAAAATAGAGAGAGGGGTCAATGCCGCCCTGGTCTACCACGATGGGATCGGACCATTCTCCGTGAATGTCATCGGTATATACATAGAAATTTTCCTGGGTGGTATTGTTGTTGGTTACCATGTAGAAACGACCTTTGTGGAAACGGATGGTGGGAGCAAATACACCGCCGGAGCTGTTGATGTCCTCCAGCATAACCTGACTTTTCCGGGTGAGAACATGTCCGATCTGCGTCCAGTTTACCAGGTCGTCACTTTCAAACAGGGGAACGCCCGGGAAGAACTGGAAGGAACTGCTGACAAGGTAAAAATGTCCGTTTGCCGCACAGACGCTCGGGTCGGGATAGAAGCCTTTGATGATGGGATTTTGATAGCGCATAAAATATCCTCTCTTTCCTGTTTATAGTAGGTAGATAATGGTAACGTTTTTATTTTTACTCTATCATAAAGTTTCCGGAGAGTAAACCAAAGGTTTGCATTTTTAAGAAAGGTGTGCTACACTTGCACGGTACAAAAAATAACACGAATATGGACGGTTTCAGGTGTCGGATAGGAGCGGAAGCGGTTTCACCGTAAGGGAACAGATGGTGGAAACGGCAAACTTCGGATCCGGTGAAAAGGGAAGCAGGTGAGAGGCCTGCACGAACTCGTCACTGTATTAAGGGAGTTCCGCACGGCAAGGCTGTAAAACAGGAAGCAATGGGCTTCATGGGTGCTGCAGCGTGCAAAGTCACTGGGCGAAAGCCTGGGAAGACGGATGCGGGGCGATGAGCTTAGAGTCAGGAGACCTGCCTGGGATTTGGTACGAAATAACCACGAGGAATTGGTCAGGTACACTAAATTCTCCAATCCCTTCTGCTCATGCATGAAGGGTTTTTTGTCATTCTGTATTCGTAAAAACGCCAAGGAGGAGAAGAAAATGGCAGAACAAAATAACAAATCAAAAAAGGGTCTTATTATCGGAATCGTGGCACTGGTAGCCGTAATTGCGGTTTTGGCAGTAGTATTCTTTGTATTCCGTGAAAAGCCCACCAAGGGAGCAAAGGCAATTACCATTGAAGTGGTAGATGACCAGGGAACCAAGACAACTTATAATCTGAACACCGATGCGGAGTACTTAAAGCAGGCAATGGAAGAAGCTGACGGTCTTACTTTCTCAGGCAGCGAGAGCGACTATGGTCTGTATCTGGAAACCGTAAACGGTCTGACCGCTGATTACAATGCAGACGGAGCTTACTGGAGCATTTATGTGAACGGTGCTTACGGCAACTACGGTGTGGACAGCCAGCCTGTTGCAGACGGTGATACCTATACTCTTCAGTACGAGAAATATACAGAATAGGATTTCTCATTAAATGGAAAAGAAAAAAAATCCATTTCAGGTAAGTGTACGGGATATTGCACTGATTGGTATGATGACGGCAGTAATCGAGGTTAGCAAACTGGCGCTGGCAGCAGTGCCCAACGTGGAGCTGGTTACCTTCTGGATTATCATGTTCAGTCTGTTTTTCGGACCGAAGGTGATTTATTCCATACTGGTGTTTATCCTGATTGAAGTGAGTATCTACGGTGTGAATGTGTGGGTCATTATGTATTTGTATATCTGGCCCACACTGGCACTGCTGGTGCTGCTCTTCAAAAAAAAGGACTCCATGCTGGTGTTTGCCATTTTGTCCGGGTTTTACGGTCTTTTGTTTGGGTTCTGATATTTTTTAGTATCTTTGCATCGTGTAAGGAACTTCACGCAGGAGTCTTCTTCACAAGACTTTATAAAATATGAAAGATTATGCCAAGAGCTACAGGACCGATAGGTTATATTGAGCACCGATCTCCGATGAAAGATGAGACTGGCAAGTATTTGATTCATCCTCAGTTTGTATATAGGGATGTGTATGATTTCAAGAACATGCGTGATGGTATGCGGCAGCACCATCAGATGGTTACCTCGCAGTTTCTGGCTGCCATCCAGTCTATCAAGGATGAGACGATGATGGCACTTTCCAGTGGTATGGAGGTGAAGATAGGAGATATGTTCATCATCAAACCCAAGTTGAAATTGAGAGACCATAAGGATGCTGATGGCAATATATATCATAAGGTGTATCATGAGGGTGAACTGATTCCTGCCAATGAAGTGGTGATTGATGGTTTTGAGGTGAAAACCACCCGTGAATTTGATAAGGAGTTCTATGTCAATTATGATGGGAATTGCAGTCGTATTCCTTGGAAGGTAAGTTTCCC
>OQVN01000353.1_pt1 | contig 17880 bp, 15 predicted proteins | sample 1691621 | NCBI WGS metagenome assembly OQVN01 (sample SAMN03418278, study PRJEB22391) | human gut metagenome | biome: human-gut; feature: organic feature; material: feces | host: Homo sapiens | place: Tanzania | collected 2013-01 | reverse complement strand
CTCCCTCGTAGTCCAGATGAGGCTTGTACTCCCGTTCCAGACGGCTCCATGCCTGTTTTCTCTCTGCCGGGGTCAGCTCAGAGTGTTCATAGACGATATGCTGGAATTCGTCCACCATACAGCCGTAAGGAATAAACCCCAGTTTTTTATAATGCGCAAGTATAGCATAACTAAAAAAATATGCAACCATAAAAATTGAATGTAATTCCCATGCTCGACATGGGAATCTTTTACAGATCTTCGGGTCAAGCACGAAGATGACACTTTTATTACAATGAAAGACAACAAACTAATTTCAACAAAGATAAAGATTTTGTTTATTTATCAACTTGATTTTTTCTATTAATATGCCGAAAATTTAGCAGCGGACTTTTTATGAAAACAAAAAACTTTATTTTATCCACAGCTGCAATAATCTCATGCGCCTGCATTTTCGGGCAAAGCTACATAGAACAATTCGATTTTTCCACGGAAACAACAGAACCAGTTCCATCTGTCTACGTTCCATATTCAGACATAGAAATTGAGCGTGAATCAATCATGGCAGCCCAGGCGCAAGGACACGTTTCAGAAAAAGATGCCGTAATGACATCTTCAAGCTTTGTAAACTGGACAAAAAACACATTTGCCTCGGACGTGGCTTTTAATATTGAAAAAGCGGGAATTCCTCTTCCAAGCGGAAAATCAACTTCTGTAAAAGAAATTGAAATGAAGCTTCCGATTCTTGTAAAAAATCCGCTGCTTTCCCTTTACGTTGACGACGCAAAAACTCTCGGCGACCTTGTTCTTGACGGAACAGTTACACTTGAAAGCCTTACCAGAATCGTGGACAACAGCAAAAAAACTCCGGCGGCATTCACAAAAGACGGACTTCTTTTAACAAAGCACACAATCGACCTGAACGATATTTCTTCAAGCCTTGTAAAGCATCACACGCCATACAAAAAAATGCAGCCGATTGACCAAGTTGCATCCAGAGAATACACAGGAATTGTTCTTGATGCGCGCGGCTCTTTGCCAGTTCATGGAGAATTCATAGAAAGCGAAGTTTATCCGTGCCTGTTCCCAAAAGTCTGGACAGAAGACATGGAGCTGTTATACGAACGCAATATGGTTCAGCCTGAAATAGCAAAAAAATCAGGAATCGTAAAATATTCAAGCTCGGATTTTATAGAAGACTATGACGGAAGAGCCGGAAAAGATCCGCTTTGGATTACCGTAAAAAAAGTCTACGGAATAAACAGATGCGACCCGGTAATTTCAAAAGAAGACTATTTAAGAATTGCTTCCGTTGAAAAAAATGTGGAGCTTTTAAAGAAAGGGAAAGTTGTAATTCTTTTGGACAAGGAACAGCTTGAGCATAAAGTTTCAGTGCCGCAAAAAGACAAAAATTATTACATCGCATACCACCAGATAAAAAAATATTTCTTTGAGCGCAAAATTCCAGATGTTGACTTGAATGAAGTTCTCACAGGAATTCAAATCACAATGCAGAACCTGCGCTTTATCGCTGACTCGTACGAGCTTCTTCCGCAGGAAAAACCGCGCATTGCACAGATTGCAGAATCGCTCAAAAAAGCCACAGCTTCCGGCGAATACACAATTATGATTGAAGGCCACACCGCAGATGTAAACAAGCCGAACGGACAAATGACTTTGAGCATTCAGCGCGCGCAGGAAATAATCAAAGAGCTTGTTTCAAACGGAATTGACAAAAATCTTTTTACATACAGAGGATTCGGCGGAACAAAACCAGTCGCAGACAACAGCACTCCGCAGGGAAGAGCCTTGAACCGCCGTGTAGAAATCATAATTATGCCAAAAGGCAGTTACATTCTAAGAGAATAGCATGAACCAGTTTTCACGCTCGGAACTTATTTTTGGCAAGGCAGGAATTGAAAAACTGAACCGCTCAAAAGTCGCAGTGTTCGGAATCGGCGGAGTTGGAGGCTATGCAGTCGAAGCCTTGGCAAGAGGCGGAATCGGCAGCTTTGATTTAATTGACAGCGACACTGTAAGCCTTACAAACATAAACCGCCAGATTATAGCCACTCACAAAACAATAGGCCTTTACAAAGTTGACGTTGCAAAAGAGCGCATTCTTGAAATTAATCCGCAGGCACAAGTAAAACCTCGCAAAGTTTTTTTCACACAGGAAACAAAAGGAACATTCGACTTTTCAGGCTACGACTATATAATAGATGCAATTGACACAGTCGCAGGAAAAATCGCGCTTGCAGAAGAAGCACAAAAATGCGGAACAAAAATAATCAGCTGCATGGGAGCCGGAAACAAAATCGACCCAACACAGCTTGAAGTTTCAGATATTTACAAAACCAGCGTCTGTCCTCTTGCCCGCGCAATGAGAAAAGCCTTAAAAGAACGCGGAATAAAAAAACTTAAAGTTGTTTACTCAAAGGAAGAGCCTGTAAAAATAATCTATGACAGTTCCGCAGAAACAAAAGGAAATGCAGGAAGACCAGCTCCCGGAAGCACATCATTTGTACCACCCGTAGCTGGCTTGATTATTGCAGGTGAAGTAATAAAAGACCTTTTAAAGTCCTAGAGACTTGCGGAACAAAGCATAAGAAGACCTTCAACAATGGCTTCGTGTTCATTTGGAGCGATTCTTGCATACAAGGATTCCGGAGTGTCGCCGGGCATTACAGGAACTTTTTTCTGCACAAGAATTTTTCCTGTATCACATCCGCCGTCCACAAGATGAACCGTGCATCCGCTTTCCTTTTCATTTGCAGCAAGAACAGCCTCATGGACATTATGCCCCCACATCCCCACTCCGCCAAATTTAGGCAAAAGAGCCGGATGAAGGTTTATAATCTTATTCTTATATTCCTGAATTATTTTTCCCTGCAAAACGCTCAAGTAGCCGGCAAGAACAATTCCGTCAATTCCACGGAGCTTGCACTCTTCAAGAATCGCATCAGAAACCGCAGCATTTTTTTCTTCACGCAAAGCTTTTTGCGCCGCCTCTTTTCCCATCACAGAAAAAGGACTTTTTACAACGCAGTCAATTCCGGCAGTTTTTGCACGTTCTAGCGCATAGGCATTTTTTGTGCTTGAAATAACAACGTCAATTTTGTAAGGACAGTCCGCATGAGACTTTTGGTAATCTATAAGAGATTGAAGGTTTGTTCCTCCGCCTGAAACCAAAACAGCAGTCTTAAACATAGAACTGTGTCATTTCCTTGCTGCCCTTGAATTCGCCCTTGATAACTTTGTCAGTGTGACCGACGTAGCCGATTTCATAGGCTTTCATAACAGGAGCGCCTTTTACAGCGAATTTCTTTGCGTTCGCATTGAATCTCTTTAGGATTTCCGCAGAATCTTTTTTGCTTACCGCAAGAACAAATCCTATTCCCATATTGAAAGTTGAGAAAACATTTTCCGGATCTGCGCCGCGCTTTATAAGCTCATCAAAAATTTCTGGAACTTCCCAAGAATCCTTTTTTATCATTGCAACAAGCTGCTTTTTGCCTTCTTTTGCATGAGGGAACATACGCGGAACATTTTCATAAAATCCGCCGCCTGTAACATGAACCATTCCGTGAACACTTGACCTGAACTTGCTCAAAACGTCCATAACAGGGCGCACATAAATGCGTGTAGGAGTAAGAAGCACTTCTCCAATTTTTCTTTCTTTTCCGCCGATTGTAATTTTCTCTTCAAAGTCTGTAACAAGCTTTCTTATTAAAGAATATCCGTTTGAATGCGGACCTGTGGAAGAAAGACCGATTAAAACATCGCCTTCTTTTATTTTGCTTCCATTAATAATGTCAGATTTATCTGCAACGCCAACTCCAAAGCCAGCCAAATCGTATTTTCCGTCATCGTAAAAACCTGGCATTTCAGCAGTTTCGCCGCCAAGAAGAGCGCAGCCCGCATCTACGCAGCCGTCAGTTACACCTTTTACAAGCTCGCCGGCAACCTTTGAATCAAGTTTTCCGCAGGCAATATAGTCAAGGAAAAATGAAGTCTTTACGCCGCTGCAAAGAATGTCATTAACGCTCATTGCAACACAGTCAATTCCAACTGTATCATAGATTCCCATCTGAAAAGCAATGTCCAGCTTTGTTCCAACTCCATCTGTTCCAGAAACCATAACAGGATTCTTCATATTCTTTGGAACTGCAAACATTCCATTGAATGCGCCAAGCTCGGTAAGCTGCCCTGGGATTCTTGCACGCTCAGACTGTTTCTTGTATTTGTCAACAGCCTTGTAGCCTTCGTTAACATCAACGCCAGCTTTCTTGTAGTCAAATTTTTCCGCCATGATTCCGTTCCTTAAAAAAATTGTTTTTATAATATACAGTTTATTTATTTATTGTTCAATTACAAGAAAATTGACATTATAAAGAGGAATCCCCGAAATACACATCAAAGTTTTCAGGACGAATGACGGAGGAGCTTATAGACAAGGCTGTATCTGAAAAATACAACATTGTTGTCGAGGGAACATTCCGCACTTCCTCAACACCAGTTTCAACCCCTGAAAAAGATGAAGCAGGCCGGATGCAGGACAGGAATTGTGATTCAGATATGCGACAGTAAGACCAGCTGGAAGTCATGCCAGGAACGCTATGAAAAAATGAAGGAAACGAATCCGCTTCTTGCAAGGGCGGTTAACAAGGCTCACCATGACCTTGTGATAAGACAGCTTCCAAATCACAAACTCGGTTGATAATCTATTGAAAATCTCCAACAGATTCCTGACCGAGTTTACTGCGTAAACATCGCAGTGTCGTAGCACGGGAATGACAGTTAAATTACTGTTCTTATCAAAACTCGAAGTTTGAGCTATTATTTTAACAAACGATATGTAAAAAGCTTAATGCTCTGTAAAAGTAATTAAAGCCTTGCCTTTTTTCCTCTTTCGTGGGATAATCCAAAGTGGCAGTTTGGATTATCCCACGAAAAACTTAATTTTGGAAGAAAATATGGCTTTTATAGAGCGTCATGCAGAAAAAACAGTAGAACGGATGTCTCAGTCGTTTCCGGCTGTGCTTGTTACAGGCGCAAGGCAGACAGGAAAGACCACGCTTTTGAAAAACGTTACGGACAAAAAATCTGTACGCTATCTTACGTTTGACGACCCGACGGAAGAGCAGTCCGCAAAAAACGATCCGCAGTCGTTTATTGATTTTCATCCAAGCCCTTTCTTGTTTGATGAAGTTCAGTATGTTCCAGAGCTGTTTCGGTATCTGAAAATCGAAATAGACAAGAACCGGCACAACGGAATGTATTATCTTACAGGAAGCCAGCAGTTCAGGCTTATGGAAAAAGCGACAGAGAGCCTTTCTGGAAGAATTGGAATCGTGCAGCTTTATCCGCTTTCCGCACGCGAAAAACGAGGCGACAGTTTTGACCGGCCATTTATTCCGTCAAAAGACTACATTTTGCAGAGAAACAGCGAATTTTCTGGAAAGGAACTTTCTGCCGCAGAAACATGGAATTCAATTTTTACAGGCGGCTATCCGGAAGTTGCAAACGGAAATGTCTCGCCGAATGATTTTTACTCAAACTATCTGAAAACTTACATAGAGCGTGATATTCGGAGCTTGACGCAGGTTGCAGACGAGATGCAGTTTCTCCAGTTCATTGCGGTTGTCGCGGCAAGAACTGCGCAGCTTGTGAATTACAGAGATATTGCGAACGAGGTTGGAATAAGCGAGCTTACAGCGAAAAAATGGCTTTCGCTTCTTGTAACTTCGGGGCTCGTTTATCTGCTTCCGCCGTTTTCGGTGAATGTTGAAAAGCGGGTTGTAAAAACTACCAAGCTTTATTTTGTCGATACAGGACTTGCCGCCTATCTTACAAGGTGGACGGATTCAGATGTGCTTCGTTCTGGAGCCATGTCGGGCGCGTTTTTTGAAACATATATTGTTGGAGAGGTGCTTAAATCATTCTGCAATGCCGGAATTGAGCCGCCGCTTTATTTTTACAGGGACAAGGATAAAATCGAAATCGACCTGATTATTTTTTTGAACAACACAGTCTATCCAGTTGAAATAAAAAAGACCGCCACGCCAAAACTAGACGATGCAAAGAATTTTTTTATCACAAGTAGAATCAAGAATGTGGAGGTCGCTCCGCCGTGCATTGTCTGCAGCTGCGGAAAGCCGGTTTCTGTAGCAAAAGGCGTGATGGCGATTCCTGCGGAGTATGTGTAAACACTCCGATAATAATATATGAGCAAATTATATATTGTTAATTTTTCAAGGTCGGAGTATGCAATGCATATTCCTATGTTTAGGGTTCTTTGTCCGTCTTATGCTTCTGAGTATCTTGCAAGCTATGAAATTCAAGGCAAGGAAATTAAGGAAAATGACCACGTGCTTATTGGGTGTGCCGCGGACGAAAGAAAAGCTCTTGAAGCTCTTCTTATTCTAAGACAGAAAAAACTTCATATAACGCTGTATTCAGAAAGACCTCCAACCGCACTTTTTTTATGCATTGTCCGCAAGTTAGATACCATTTCGCTTCTTTTCTGCCCGGAAAGCATGGAAGACATTGCCCACTGCGCAGACTTTTACACAAAAGGAAAAAGATTTGTATCAAAGGCGGCCCAACGAAAAAATGAAACCAATCTTTTGGGAAGATTCGTCAACATGGAATCTCTAAGTGAAACAAACAGGCTGCTTGTTTTTGGAATTGCGGAAGGCTTGTCTTTAAAAGAAATGCAGTCGCTAACAGGACGCAAAGAAAGGTATATACAGACTTGTCTTCATAGGCTTAAAGAAAGATTCAATGTGCTTGAAAGAAGGGAGCTTTTTAGCGCGCTCTTAAAATGGCTTTCTCTGGACGTCCAAGAGTTTCAGGCAGGATAAACAACAGACGCTAAGAATTTTTCTTTTTGTTTCCAAGCCGGAACAAGCACGCGTGTATTCTTCAAGGCTTTTTTATACAAAACAGGCAGAAGGCTTGAGAACACTTCCACTTTGTGAGTTCTGGACTTGGATTTTACAGTAAGAAGACAGCCGAGTTCTTTTTCTTCATTAAGAATCGGCTCGGCATCTTTTTCAAATATTCCCAAAAGCATAATGTTTTCTTTTGATTCCATACATTATATATATGCTTTTTTTTACAAAAAATGACTGTTACAAAGTTAGTCTGCTGCGCCACGACACAGGAATCTCTGACAATATATCAGATTTTCGGGTCAAGCCCGAAAATGACAGGACGCGATGTCATTCCCGCACTTGATGCGGGAATCATTACAGAAGATTCAGACCTTTAGTCAGAAATTTTTTTTCCGCTAAGCTCGCCTGGAACAGAAATCGGATATTCGCCGGTAAAGCAGCCTTTGCAGAATCCGTACTGCTCAGGATTGCATTCACGGCAGGCCTCCAGCATTCCTTCTGCGCTAATAAACGCCAGGCTGTCTGCTCCTATTTCCTTGCAAATTTCCTCTTCGTTGTGAATGCTTGAAATCAGCTCGCCTCTAGTTGGTGTGTTGATTCCAAAGTAGCAAGGAAATTTTACAGGCGGACTTGAAATTCTAAAGTGAACTTCTTTTGCACCAGCGCGTCTTAAAATCTGTACAAGGCGGCGGCTTGTTGTTCCGCGCACAATTGAGTCATCAATTACAACAACTCTTTTTCCGTCCACAACAGACTTCACTGCATTGAGCTTTACAAAAACCATGTTCTCGCGCTCACGCTGTGTCGGCGCAATAAAAGTGCGTCCTATATATTTGTTTTTTATTATTCCGCTTGCATAAGGAATTCCGGCTTCCTTTGCATATCCTTGGGCAGCTCCAATTCCAGAGTCAGGAACTCCAATAACGACATCAGCAGGAACTCCGCTTTCACGTGCAAGGCAGGCACCCATTTTTTCGCGGGCTTCTGTAACAGGAATTCCGTCGATTATGCTGTCCGGGCGCGCAAAGTAAACGTATTCAAAAACGCAAGTCCGTTTGGAAGTGCGCTCTCCAAATTCAAATGAAAGAACTCCGTCTTCGTTTATTATTACAATTTCTCCAGGCTGAATGTCGCGCACATAAGTTGCGTTCACAGAATCAATTGCGCAAGTTTCGCTTGCAAGAATCCAGCCGTTTTCAACTTTTCCAAGGCACAGCGGACGGATTCCATTTGGGTCTCTTGCGCCGATAAGACATTTTTCTGTTGAAACAACAAGCGCAAAAGAACCTTTTATCATCTGGATTGTATCGGTCAGCGCGCGTTCAAGTCCTTTTTTGTAAGACTTTGCAATGAGCTTTAAAATAACTTCCGTGTCGCTTGTTGAAGAAAATGTGCTTCCTGAATCTTCAAGCATTTCACGAAGCTGCTCATAGTTTACAAGCTGTCCGTTGTGGGCAACTGCGACTGCTCCAAGCTTTGACTTTAAAAGAAGCGGCTGGGCATTTTCCAAAGTCGCGCTTCCTGCTGTGGCATAACGGACGTGTCCGCAGGCAATGTTTCCTTTTAAAGCTTCAAGGTTTTCAGGCTTAAAAACTTCCGCAGTTGTTCCCATTGCCTTGTGAATGGAAATATCTTCGCCGTTGCTTACTGCAATTCCAACACTGTCCTGCCCGCGGTGTTGCAACGCATAAAGCGCATAATAAGCTTGTGTTGCAGCGTTAAAGTCGCTGGCAGAATAAGCTACATATTCTTTTTTTTCTGGTTCGCCCTGCTTAGGTGGATTTAAATAAATTCCGACAACACCGCATTCATCGCGCAGCTTGTCTTCCTCTTCTTCAACAAGAAATTCACAGCACTTCATTTTTTTTCCATTAGATATTTATATAGATTATCGGGTCAAGCTCGATAATGACACAGTCTTGTCAACTGGCAATAACACAATTCTGTTAATTGATAACGGCATCAGAAATTACAGTTCGATTCCCAAGCCGCCGTTTAATTCTGCATCAGCAGTCATCTTTGCGCGGAATTCTACAAGCTTGTTTTTTATTTCAGGATATTTTATTCCAAGGATTTCGAGCGCAAGGTAAGCGGCGTTTTTTGCATTTCCAATTCCGACAGTCGCAACTGGAATTTGCGGCGGCATCTGCACAATAGAAAGAAGTGAATCCATTCCTGCAAGTCCGTTTGATTTTCCCGGATTAATGCATTCAAGAGGAACTCCGACAACAGGAAGAACCGTGCGGCTGGCAATAACACCCGGAAGAGCCGCGCTAAGTCCTGCTCCGGCAATAATCACATCGCAGCCTTCTTTTTCTACAGAAGCGATAGTTTTTACAAGCAAGTCTCCGGCTCTGTGCGCGGAAATAACGTAAGCCTTGTATTCAACGCCAAATTCTTTTAGAACATCGGCGGATTTTTTCATTGTATCCAAATCAGACTTGGAACCTAAAAAGATAGCAACTTTCATACTGTAAAATATCACAATGAATAAAAGAAATCAACACAGCCCGCATTCTATTCGCCGGAATACGGAAGCAGAATTTCTGACATTCTGTTTATTTCTGCAGAAAGCAAAGTTGAAATCTGCTCGTCCTGAATATAATTTACAAGTTCCTTTAAGCACAGAACAACTTTTAAAAGAAGCTTTATGCCGGTTTCGTTTTCTTGCGCGGAAGGAACAAAACCAGATTCTTTTCTTGCATTTTCCGCGGAAGCAAAAAGTCCTTTTTTTCCAGACAGGCGCGAAATTATATATTCAAGCTGAAGATTTGTTTTGCTTTCAAGGAAATTCTTTTTCTGCTGTTCCGGAAGATAACGGCACAACGCTTTTAGTTTTTTGAAAAGCTGCGTCTGGGAATTTTCAAATGCTTTTTCATCGTTCTCTTTTTTTTCTTCTATATTATTTGCAGCATTTTCATCGCTCAAAATTGAAGATTCTGTTTCTTCTTCTGCTGCCTGAACTGGCTCTACAGTTTTTTCAGGCTCGTCGCTTTCCATAAAGAATTCTTGAGCCGCAAGATCTTTTGCATCTTCGTCAAAATCATCATCCTCAAAGTTCAAGTTTTCATCTTCAAACAAATCCGCAGAATCTTCAGTTGAATCAGCAGGTTGTTCTGGCAAATCAAAAATATCATCTTCGGAAAAATCTTCGTCATCAATAAGTTCTTCCGGCTCTGAAATTTCTTCTTCTGGCGCAGGAGTTTCAGGTTCTGTTTTTTGCGGCGCAGGAATTTTTTCTTCCGGCATTTTATACTCACGCTTAGGAAGCTCTTTCTTTTCAATTTTTTCTTCAAGCGGAATAGAAGTTACATCAGGCTTTTCTTCTTCAAAGTCAAAATTTTCTGTTTCAAAATCAGGCTCAAAAGAATTTTCTTTAGGAGCAGAAGATTTGTCGCCAGATGAAAATGGATTCTGCGCAAAAAAATCTTCCGCGCTAGTTTCATCTTCTTCAAGTCCGCCAACATCTTCATCCTGATATTCTTCTGGAACTAAATTGTCAAGACTCTGGGAATATTTTTCCTTGTCATTGTCTTCTGATTCAGCATCAAGTTTTCCGTCTAAAAAAACTTCTTCAACAGCGACTTCTTCATTTTGAAGATTTTCAAAGTCAGGTTCTGGTTCAGTTGTAGATTCTAGCTCAGTTTTTATTTCACTTGGAGCAGAAGGCAGCTGTTCAATTTCAGAAGAAGAAATTTCTGGAGACTCAGTTTTTTTACCAAGTCCAATTTCAAAATTTTCGTCCGCATCTTTAAATTCATCTTCAAGAGAATTTCCTGCGTTTGCAAAAATATTTGTAGAATCAAGAAGTCTTTTGTTTATTCGTTCAATGCCATTTTTCCAAGCTTTGTTTTCAGAATCGAATTTTTCAATCTGCCTGTAAGTGGACATTGCCTGCGTAAGATTTCCCTGCGCCTCGTAGTTTTTTGCAATTGAATGAAGACCGTCCAAGTTTTCTGGATTTTGAGCGATATAGCGAAGATAAAATTCTTCCGCCTTTTTAAGCTCGCCCTTTTGTGAATAGCGCATTCCGCCTTCACGGTAAAAATCAGAGTAGCTAGGATTCAGTGCCTTTATCTTTTTAAAGCAGCCGGAAGCTTTGCGCTCGTCTCCAATGCAAATGTAATACTGACCAAGAAGATTCAGCACATGAAGGTCATCTGGATTTTTTTCGTATGCGCACTGAATTTTTTTTCCTGCTTCTTCAATTCTGTCTGCGCTCAAAAGAATATGCGCATACTGGCAAAGCATAGACGAATCTTCAGGAGCAGCCGTTTCCATGCGGTTCATTATTTCAAGCGCGTCTTCATTTCTTCCTGTTGACTCATAAGTAGATGCAAGTCCAGAAAGCGCCTTTGGAAATTCCGGGCGGATTTTTAAAGCCTCATTGTATTCAACTTCCGCATTGTCAAAGTCGCTTTGCTTTGTATAGACATCTCCAAGTTTTGTGTGCATGGCGGCGTCCTTTGGATTTAAATTCAAAGCGTGCCTTACAAGCTCTCCTGCATTGCGGGTCTTGTTTTTTTTCAATAGCAAGTCGGCATAGTTTTCAATTGCTTCAAGCCAGCCCGGTTTTGTTTTTAATGCGGCTTCATATTCAGACTGGGCCTTTTCAAATTCGCCGAGAACGTCATAGCTTTTTGCAAGATTCAAATGAAGAATTGGATGGTTCGGGTCAATTTTAAGTCCGCGCAGATAAGAAGACACTGCGTCCTTGTGCTGATTTTTCAGCGCATAAATTGAACCTATATGGTTGAATGCAAGAACATCTTCCGGGTTTTCTTCGACAACTCTGTTAAAGCAATTAAGGGCATCGTCATATTTTCCCATCAGCTTAAATGTAAAGCCCAAGTTGTAAAAAGACTGAACATTTGATTCATCTGCAATGACCGCGCGCTCAAGGACTGAAATAGAATCATCGTATTTTTTAAGGCGGCGGTAAACTCCTCCAAGCGAATTCAAAGCTTCAACATTTTTTTGATCAATGCGGATAATTTCATTAAAATAAGCAAGAGCTTTTTCATCATCGCCGCTTTTTACATAAAGATTTCCCAAGGAACTAAGAAGCTCAACATTCTGCGGATCGCTTTTTAAAAGTCCTTTGTAAATGCGGGCTGCCTGTTCAAAATCCCTGGAAAGAATCGCGGCGTTTGCCCTGTCCAAAATTCCATAGTTTCGCTTGCTCTCGTTATCCATAACTTTCTTCCTATTTTCTTGAAGGGCGGGCAAAAACTTCTTTGGAAAGTTCGCCCATAATCCTTGAGTCGTACTTTGAGTAAGAGGCTATTGCAAAGTAATAAATTTTTCCGTTCTTCAAGCCGTTTAATTTTATAGAAACAGAATTTCCTGCGTCAATAGGAGACTGACCTTCCAGGGCTTCTCTGCCTAAGTACTCACCCGGACGTTCACCATAAAAAATATAGTATCCGCCAACGCTATCATCAACTGAATAAGGCCATGTTAAAACTACAGAGCCGTCCATAGGAACAGCAGTCAGTTTGAACGGAGCAAGCGGAGAAGGGATTTCTTTGTAGTTTATGCTTAGCTGTGTAACAGAAGGGGTGCGAGAGCCTTTTCCATCTGGATACAGTTCCGCTGCAATTTGAAAGTAAAGTCCTGAAACATTTTCAATTTTTTCTCCAGGCTTTACAGGACTCCATTTAGGAAAATCCTCTGTCCAGTTGTAAAAGTTGTCTCCGCTGCGTATAAAAAATTCAACTCCAGTTTCTGACGGTTTGTCTACAATCGCATCAAGGCTTACAACAGTTGAACCTTGGCTTAAAAGAATTGGCTCTGTTTCAAATCTTCCGCCTGAAACTTTATAGTTGTCAATTCTAAGGTCTTCTGAAACTTCGCTTTTTGATGTGCGCTGAATTCTAAAATCGTCAATCAAGCCTGTGTACTGAGGGCAAATATCAATGTCGGCAGGAACTCCCATAATCGGAGAATAAACAGAACCGCCTGTTTCATGCCCGGAAGTTGTAACATATTTTAAATCTTCAAGCTTGCCGTTAATTCTGTATTCAAATGCGCCTGTATCTTGGTCAAAGTGAATCGCGTGGTGCATCCAAATTTCTGGAATTATAGTCGTGTAGCTTGAAAGAGTTATTTCGCCGCCGTTTTTTATGTAGCCGTTGAAAACATTTGTAAACGACCATTCAAGATGATTTCCAAAGAAACTTGCCGTTATCATCTGGTAGAGCGGATAGCCTGCGACAGTTCTTGAGGAGCGCCATGAAAAAACAATTTCTCCGTTTTCTGCAATTGAAGGCTTGAGCCAGAATTCAATTGTGATTGAACCGCCCTGCCCTTGCTTTCCGAAAATTGTATCTTTTTTTCCGCGCAAACGCACTCCGCCAGTTCCACGAGAAAGCCCGGAATATTTTCCCATAAATGATTTTTCAGCGGGAACAAGAGAATTGCTTGTAACAGAATAATTTCCAGAAACGTCTTTTACTTCGTTGTTTTCAAAATTAATAAGAAGGTCTGTGTCTTTATCTAAAGGCCTGCTGTTGGTTGCAAGAACCATCGCGTCATAGCCGAACCTACCCTTTCCCTGAACAATTCCGTCCATCTTTGAAAGTGCTGTCCAGCCTTCTTTTCCGCCAAGCACAATGGATTTTTCCTGGGCAAAGGCAGTATTCAAAAGCGCGAAAAAAAATGCTATAATTGCAGTCAAAATATTTTTATTCATAATATGAACGACCATAAAATAAATTCTACGCCAAAACTTTCACATAGAGAGATTCTTCATCAGACCGCGTTAAAGGCACCGTTAAAAAGCGGAGTTTATCTTTGGCGGAATGAAGAACAAACCGTAATCTATGTAGGCAAAGCAAAAAATTTAAAAAACAGGCTCACTTCGTATTTCAGCGGAAACAAGGACATAAAAACAAGACTGCTTATAAGCCGCGCCCGCTCTATTGAGTATATTACAACCGACAATGAATATGAAGCTTTTCTTCTTGAAAACAACCTCATAAAAAAATATTCACCGCGCTATAATATCAGCCTGAAGGACGGAAAATCTTATCCTGTAATAAAAGTTACAAAAGAAAAATTTCCGCGCCTTTTTAAAACAAGAAACATAACACACGACGGTTCAATTTATTTCGGACCGTTTCCAGACGCTTCCGCATTGGATTCATTTTTAGAAACGCTCTATGAAATCTATCCGCTGCGAAGATGCAAAAAGTTCCGCGAAAAAAATTTTCCGTGCATGTATTACCACATAGGAAGATGCAAAGCTCCATGCTGCAAAAAAACAAACGAATCCACCTATAATGAATTTATCGAAGAAATTTGCTCGTTACTTGAGGGTAAAGGCGAAGAAACTGTAAAAAAACTTCAACTCCAAATGAAGGAAGCTGCAAAGAACTTGAACTTTGAAAAAGCCGCAAGATTGCGCGATGGAATAAAAGCATTGGAAATTCTTCAGCACAGAAACATCGTTGAAAATTTTGAAGGCACAGACAAAGACTACATTGCTCCTTGGCGCGAAGGTGAGCTTGTTAGTTTTACAGTTCTAAAAATGCGAGGCGGAAAACTTCTTGGCAGGGACAACTACAGAACTGTAAGCCTAAACGAAGACTCCGAGCTTATTCCAGAATTCATGGCTTCATATTACAACGAAAAAGAACTTATTCCGCCGCAGATTTTTATAATGCAAAGCGACGGAACAGAATTCATGAAGAGATGGATTTTTGAAACTTACGGAATCAAAACTGAAATAGTAGCTGTAAATGAAAATTCTCCAAGTGTTCACAAAGCCGCAATAGGAATGGCGCAGCAAAATGCAAAGGAAGACATAGTCCGCAGAATGAGAGAGCGAGGAGACTTTCCGGCAATGGAAGAGCTTAAAAAAGAATTGTCGCTTCCAAATCTTCCGGCAAGAATCGAAGGATTTGACATTGCGCATATCGGCGGAAAATTTCCAGTCGCCAGCTTAATCAGTTTTTACAACGGAAATCCAGACAAGAAAAACTACAGATATTTCAGGTTGAAAACAACGGACGGAATAATAGATGACTTTGCTTCAATGAAAGAGGCGGTTTCAAGAAGGTACACAAGGCTTGTAAACGAAAAAAAAGAACTGCCTGATTTGATTTTAATAGATGGCGGAATAGGACAAGTAAATGCGGTCGATTCCATTTTAAAGTCGCTTGATCTTGACATTCCAATTGCAGGCCTTGCAAAGCGCGATGAAGAAATTTACCGCCCCGGAAACAGCACGCCAATTTGCCTTCCTAAGCGGAGCGATGCGCTAAGGCTGCTTCAGCGTGTGCGAGATGAAACCCACAGATTCGCCACAAGCCGCAACCAAGAACTTAGAACAAAAGAAAACACAGTTTCGCCTTTTTCAAAAATACATGGAATCGGTCCAAAACGAGACGCCCTTTTAATGAAGAAATTCGGTACGCTCAAAAGCCTTGCAGAATCAAATGAAAATGAAATTTCAGAAACTTTAAAAGTTCCAGAAGAAGCCGCCCAGGAAATTTTGCTTTGCGCAAAAAAGCTTTTCCAAGAGCAAAACTCTTTGCTTCAAAAGCAAAGGCTTTCAATTGGGGCTGCAGGAACAACAAAAGAAAAGGCTGCACGAAGCAAGCTTAATGAAAACTTGGCATCGGCAGCCCTTGAAGTTGCAAGTCCTGATGATTTTTAGAAAGGCTTTACAGTAACGCCCAAAGCAAGCATTACAACATCCTTTGAAAGTTCCATTGTGTATCCTGCTTTTTTGTAATCTTCGCTGAAATATTTGCAGTACATTGCAGAACCAGAAATTGTAACAAGTTTTACAGGTGAATATTCAACACCAGCGCCAATAACAAAGTTGTCAAGAACCGGGCTGAACACATTGTTTACATCAGACTTTGCGCCTTGCTTTCCATAAGAAAAACCAGTTCCAAAGCTAAGCTGCTCATTAAGTCTGTAGTCCGCACCAAGCGCAATTTCCCAAGAGTCATCGTAGTCATATTCAGAGCGGTCAATCGGACTTTCAATTGTAGCCTGCTTGTTAAAGTAATAGTTGAAGCTCATGCTGGCGTTCAGCTTGTCAAAGAAAGTGTAGCCTACGCCAAGATTCAAAACTGCCGGCAAATCGTTTTTAAAGTTGTCGCCTTCATCTGCGTTAAGGAAAGAAGACGCATAGGCACCAGTCAAGTCATCGTATTTGTACTTGAGTTTTGTAATTGTCTGATACTGAATTCCAACATCGAGAGTATTCCAAGGCTTAATATGAACACCGAAAATTCCGCCGAATCCATATCCGTTTGACTCATATCCTATTTTTGAACTTCCGCCGTTAACTGACTGCAAGCCATCGCACTTGAGCGTAATGTTCTGTTCGCCGTGCATAAATCTTCCTGCCGCAGCAACAGAAATCATATCGTTGATTTTATAAGAAGCTCCAAGGATTTCTCCAAGCTGAACTGAATAAACTTCAAGAGAATGTGCCGCCATTTTTGCAGAAGCAGAAGCTATGTAAGAAGATGCAGTTTGAAGAGTACAAGCACCAGAAGCAATGAGCAAAGGAAGATTAGCTTTCAACTTATTTGCAAATCCACTTTGAAGTGCCAATGTAGTAAGTCCAGTTCCATCGCTGTAGTCAAGAGTTCCGCCGCCTCCAAAAACGCCAAAGCCAAAGAATGCAGCCCAGTTATTTTTCTTGTAAACAACTTCTGCATTCGGGTAAAAGTAAACATTTTCATCGTCTTCAAACTTCTGACCATCAAGCTTGTCAGAGTAATTCTTTAAAACAAACTGGTTTCCAAGCTCAAAGTAAAGTCCGTCATTCATAAATGCTGTTCCGCCGATATTATACAAAACAGCTTCTGGGCGCAATGTTTCTGTATTGCGGCTAGGATTTCTCATGTAACCCTGATTCAAGTTAGTCTTGTTATCTACACCGCCAGCAAAGGCAAATCCGAAACTAGCAATGCAAGCAAGTAAAGCAATTTTCTTCATAATAGTTACTCCAATAAACGTAAAGTTTAACTGGAGAAAAGAATATCACGGATAAAGGAGTTTATCAAGACATTTATTAAAAAAATGTCATAATGACACAATATAATTTTATGTCATTAAAAAAAATCATTTCTTGCCTTGCCTTAAATTTGGAATCACTTCCGCTAAAACTATTGCACAGAAAATTAAGGCGCAGCCAACGAACATTTTTAGTGTAAGGCGTTCACCAAGAAAAATGCAGCTGCAAAGAACTCCAAAAACACTTTCCAACGAAAGGAAGAGAGAAGCCAGCGCGGAAGGCACATATTTGAGCCCGACATTTTGAAGCACGAAGCAAACCATTGAACTGAAAATTCCAAGGTAAAGCATTGAAACAACAACGGTTGAATTTTTTATCAGTGAAATGTCAAAGTTTCCGTCTAAAAAAGGCGCAGTTAAAAATCCAAGAACTCCGCTCGCCGCAAACTGAAAAAATGTAAGCAGAATCACATCTTCTTTCTTTACAAAAAACGAGCCTGCTATTATGTGAAGCGCAAAGAAAATTCCGCATATCAAAGTAAGAACATCTCCACGGTTCATAACGTACCAGGCGCCATCTCCGTCAAGGGCAAGCAAACCTATTCCTGTAAGCGCCACAGCCGCCGCAACCCAGACATACCAGCCAGGCTTTTTCTTAAACACAGGCCAGCCGATAAGAGGAACAAGAATCACATAAAAAGTTGTAAGGAAAGCGTTTTTTCCTGCCGTTGTAAAATTGCAGCCAATCGTCTGGGTAAGATAGCCCAAAAACAGAAGAAGTCCCAAAAAGCATCCGTGAAAAAAAATATCTTTATTTAAATGCTGAAATCTTTTTATAAAAATCAAGCCAAAGCAGATAGCTGCAATTGTAAATCTGATTGCAACCATCCAAGTAGGTCCGACAAAATCCAAGCTGTCTTTTACAACAACAAAAGCAAATCCCCAGATTGCGGCAGTAAGAACCAGTCCCAAGGCGGCTAAAACACGAACCATAAAAACCTCAAAAAAAAAATGGCTGCCC
>OQVN01000352.1_pt1 | contig 17883 bp, 18 predicted proteins | sample 1691621 | NCBI WGS metagenome assembly OQVN01 (sample SAMN03418278, study PRJEB22391) | human gut metagenome | biome: human-gut; feature: organic feature; material: feces | host: Homo sapiens | place: Tanzania | collected 2013-01 | reverse complement strand
CGGCCACTGCTCCCATACAGAAAAGCAGGATCATCCAGAAGTTCGTTCCGAAATGGTCATCCAGCCAGACACCCACCGCCGACATCAGGCAGATCGGTACCAGCATGTTGATGCCGAATTGCATGATCAGCGCGATCGAACGGAATACTGTTCTGTCATAGGGTTTCTTTTTTCTTGACACTGCTTTCTCTCCGTGTTGATTTCTGCTCTAAGCATATATTTTTGTATATTTTTAAGTATATTTTGTCTCCACAAGACAAACCTATAGTCATTATAACGAAATCTGAACACTCTGTCCAGTAAAATCCCCTTGCTGAAATCGTAAAAAAAATATAAATTCCACCTAAAAAAAGATTGACTTGAATACTTTCTCGGAAGTACTATTTGAGTAACTATTTTGCAGAAATTATGAATGATCACAGAAAGAGGGATTGCCGCAATGCAGACCACTGCCAATGATGAAATTAAGATCCGGACCGCCACACCACAAGATGCCGAAGCCCTGGCTGCCATTTACGCTCCCTATGTGGAGAACACCTCCATCACTTTCGAATATGTCGTTCCCACAGCAGAAGAATTTGCGGAACGTATCCGTCGTACACTTGCCCGCTACCCTTATCTGGTAGCCGAGAAAAACGGTATTCCCATAGGTTACGCCTACGCCTCCGCTTTCAAGGGACGTGCTGCCTACGACTGGTCTGCGGAAACCTCCATTTATGTCCGTCTGGATGTTCGAAGCAGTGGTATCGGCAGCCTTCTTTATCAGAAGCTGGAGGAATATCTGACAGCACAGCACATCTGCAACGTCTGTGCCTGCATCACTTATCCGAATCCTCCCAGCATCTCCTTCCATGAAAAACACGGCTATGAGACCGTGGCACATTTTCATGCTTCCGGCTTCAAGCAGGAGGAATGGCATGACATGATCTGGATGGAGAAGACATTGTGTTCTCACACCGTGCCGCCACTGCCTTTTATTCCTTTCCCGGAACTTTGAACGCTATCAATTGATACAAAGGAGAAACACTATGAATAACGAACTTCAGATCTACCGGAAACGACTGATCCCGGAAGAATGTATTTTGTTAAAAGACGATATTATCGTAGAACAGAACGATGATTATATTCTGACAAAATGGAAAACGCTGAATCCCAAGACTACTTTTTCCCATGGCTGTTCCTGCTATTATCTGCAGGAAGGGTTCAAGATCAGCAAATTCTACCGTCATGACGGGTCTCTGTTGTACTGGTACTGTGATATTGTAGAATACACCCGCCGTCCGGAGGACAATGCCCTGATCGTTACCGATCTGCTGGCTGACATCATCCTCTATCCCGACGGAAGAATGCATGTCGTTGACCTGGACGAGCTGGCAGAGGCACTGGAAAAAGGTCTGATCACACAGGCGCAGATGAGTGCCTGCCTGCGCCAGTTAAATAACCTGATCACGATCATCTATCGCGACAAATTCGACCGTCTCCAGAGTCCTCTGGAAAAAAGCGGACTCTAAAAGCGGCACAATAAGTCTCCGATGCAGTGTCCCAGCAGGGTCAACAAGGTAACGTCTTCATCGGACCATTTATGGTTACGATTGAACACTTCAAAATTGACCATTGTATAAGGAATCCCTTCTTTTCTGGACAGACATTGAAGGGCAGCCCCAATCTCCTGCTTCTGTGTCTCGGCATAGGCTGCCGGGTTCTGGAAACGAAGTTTTATCATGTTGGATTCTACAAAAACATCATCATCACCAAACAGTGAGAGATACCCTTCATCTTCAAACCCGGGGCGGCCGTCCGGAGCTTCTGCCATGTAGTTACCGTTTCTGCAGACAAGTCTGTTTCCTCTGTCTGAGAAAACGGTAATACCATCCAGATCAAACAGACTGCGGATCTGTTGCAGGCGCTCTTCACTTTTCACAATAGCGTTCACGCCCGATACACATAATTCCGTGATCATCTCTGTGATAGCTTCCCGTTTTTTCTCCTTGGATATCGCATAGGCCATAGCCATGTTCTGTATATCGTCGGTCTCCAGTTTCCCATGCAGACGCTCTTCATATATAATATGTCGGTTCTTGCCTTTTTCCTTGGCAAGATACAGAGCTTTATCTGCCTTGCGCATCAGATACTCATACTCCGTTCCATCCACCGGATATTCCGACACACCGATAGAAGCCGTCACATGGATCTTCGGATCGAATGCCAGCCTGAGTTCCTTCGCAATCGTCTTGAGCAAGATCTTCAGCTGTTCCCTGGTCTCAACCTTCTCTAACAGAATCACATACTCGTCTCCACCGAATCTGCCGATGACACCTCTCTGTCCTACCAGTTCCTGCATGATCTCTGCCACTCTACGGATCACCTGATCTCCGAAGATATGCCCATAAGTGTCGTTAATGTGCTTGAACTCATCAACATCAATGATCACCAGCCAGCGGACCTGACCGTCCTTCCGGTTCAGCTGTTCGATGGTATATTCCGTCCATGCCCGCTTATTCAGCAGACCTGTTCCGGCATCCCTGGCTGCCGGAGTCAGATAGTAGGCTTCCTCCTCACGGTTTTTGTCAGAATCTATGATACCGGCCAGCATGTTCCGGTTTTTGGGAATCCGGGAGGCTCTCACCGTCCACCTTCTGTCGTCTTCATCCTGACCGCCAAATTTCATCTCAAAGGAATCTTCGCCATTGCGCAAATGAGCACAAAACGCCCGCAGATGATCTTCCATTTTGGCAATGTTACTGTCTGTATGTGCATTCTCCACCATCCGGATCAGATCATTCAACGGCCCCTCAAACTGATTCATTGCCCGTTCATTGACATATTTATACACTGTGATATGATCGCTGTCGATCAGATACTCAAAGTAATAAACATCTTCCAAGGTCATAAAATGACGATATTTTAAAATGCTCTGTTCCAGCTGGATTGCTCTACTCTCCAGATCACGCAGATCTGATAGTGTGATCTGATACAAAGGAATTCCGTCCTCTGTCTGTTCACTCTGTTCCATACGCAGATATACATTCCGGGTACTATCCTTGAGATTGCTGAGAACCGTCATTAATTCCAGCGGAGCGAGCGATTCCGCCGCAACAGCCTCCTTCAACAGTTCACCATCCTCCGGCAGCACCAGTTCACTCACCGGACGAAAAGAATTTTCCTCTACAAATTCATAGTAATATTCCGATGCCTTGGCTACTGTCAGATCCTTCCTCACATAGATCTTCCAATTCATAATTCTGTTGGAATACCCTTCTCGTTCTACGATGTTGATTTTCATAGCTTATCACTTTCACCTTAGTAAAATATATGGCCACCGATACTGATGCCGGTCAGTCCTTCCACAGGGGTACGGAAATACACGCAATTGCCTACATTCGTCACTCCGGACATTGCCTCATCCGCCGCCTGATAACAACGGCTTGTGGCCTTATTCGCCGCCAGAGCCAGTTCCAGCCGTCCGCTGGCTACCGGTGAGAACTGTTTGTTCTGATAGATCACACCCACCACCGTGTTGGGATAGACCGAACTTCTGACACGATTGATCACAACGCTGGCTACCGCCAGTTGACCGTCATAGGGTTCGCCTCCCGCTTCACAGTAGATCAGATTTGCTAACAGATATCTGTCTCCCTCTTCGAAAGAGATATCGGAAATATCCCGCCAGGTGGCATTTGCCGCTTTCTGGGACATTGCAATCTCTTCGGCAAGCTTTTTCCTGAGCGTTTCCAGATTATCCTCTTTTTTCTTGATCTCCGCTTCGTATGCCAGGGCTCTCTGTTCCGCTTCGGAAATGTCTCCGGCATATTTGGCGATATTGTTGGATGTCTGGCTGATCAGACCGGATACCTTGCTTTTCTCGGCTTCCACTTCTAATTTCAGATTATCCAGCTCTGCCTTCTCTGTCTGAAGTCTTGCCTCTTCCTCTTCGATCAGCTGACGGTTTTCTTCGAATTCTTTGAGTTTTTTCTGGTCATAGGCAGCGATCCGTTCAAAAAAATCCGCAGCATTCAGAAGCTTATCAAAGCTCTGTGCAGTCAGAAGAGCATTGATATAGCTGGTCTCGTTCCGCTCATACATATCCCGGACCCGGATCACCATGCACTCATACTGCCACTCTTCGGTAGCCTTTGCTTCCTCCAGGCTGTCCTGGGTATCTGCGATCTCCTGCTCCTTGTCCGCGATCTGCTGTTCCAGATCCGCCAGATTATTGCTAACTTCCGTCAATTGACCGTTCAGATTATTCAGTTGTCCCTTGAGGGAATTCTGCTCTCCCTTCAGGTTCTCCAGATTATCGTTTTCCTGGTTCAGCTGGTTCTGCAGTTCATTTTTCTCCCGCTGTTCCTGCTGAATCTGCTGCCAGGTACTACTGGTAGCTTCTACCTTGATGTTTTCTGAAGAAAATGCTCCTGCAAGGATCACCGCTGCAAGCAGCACAGCTGTCTTCTGTAGGCGCTTCAACCGTTTTACTCCTTTTATCTGTTGCTCAGACCCCGATCTGTATCATACGTCCGGTCTTACGATACGGTACATATTCCACTCCTGCTGCATCAAACATCCGCTTTGCTGCCCGGTTGGAGGGGGTTCCCCGATACTTGTCGCTGTCATATACCACAGTGCGGATCCCTGCCTGAATGATGGCTTTTGCACACTCATTGCAGGGGAAGAGGGACACATACAGTTTCGTGCCCTCCAAGGATCCTCCTCGGTAATTCAAAATTGCATTCAGTTCACTATGTGTCACAAAGGGATATTTTGTCAGATTACTATCCTCGTCGTTCTCCCTCTCCCAGGGAAACTCATCATCGGAACAGCCCTTGGGGAACCCATTGTATCCCATGGACAAAATCTTATTGTCCGGGCTGACAATGCAGGCTCCCACCTGGGTATTCGGATCCTTGGACCGCATTCCCGACAGATGGGCTACCCCCATAAAATATTCATCCCAGCTGATATAGTCACTGCGCTTGGCACTCATTGGTGTCTCCTTTATTTGGTACCGAAAATACGGTCTCCAGCATCTCCCAGTCCGGGAACGATATATCCGTGGTCATTCAGCTTCTGATCCATTGCACCGATATAGATATCCACATCGGGGTGTGCTTCCTGCATCGCTTTTACGCCTTCGGGTGCTGCGATGATACACAGCAGACGGATGCTCTTGCAGCCCTTGTCCTTCAACAGTTGGATGGCTGCGATGGAAGAACCACCGGTGGCCAGCATGGGATCTACGACGAACACCTCACGTTCTGCGCAATCTGCGGGCAGCTTGCAGTAATATTCTACGGGCTTTAAGGTCTCCGGATCACGGTACAGTCCGATATGTCCCACCTTTGCAGCCGGGATCAGGGAGAGCATTCCGTCTACCATGCCAAGACCTGCGCGCAGGATGGGTACCAGTGCCAGTTTTTTACCCTTTAACTGTTTTACGGTAGTCTTGCAGATGGGAGTCTCGATCTCTACTTCTTCCAGCTTCAGATCCTTGGTGGCTTCATAGCCGATCAGCATGGCGATCTCGCTGATGTTCTGTCTGAAATCCTTGGTTCCTGTTTCCTTTCTGCGGATGATTCCGATCTTCTGCTCAATTAAGGGATGATCCATAACTACTACTTTTGACATACGATTGTCCTCCTGTGTTTTAGTGTTGTTGGTTGTATCTTGCGCCTTATATCTCTTCGATCAGGCTGATTCTGCGGCTGTGTCTCTCTTCTCCGGAAAAAGGAGTGTTCAAAAAGGTTTCAACGATTTCCAGTGCCAGATTCTCTCCTACGATACCGGCACCCATTGCCAGCATATTGGCATCATTGTGCAGCCGGGTCATTTTTGCAGAAAGCGGCTCCGAACACAATGCGCAACGGATACCTTTTACTTTATTAGCTGAAATACTGATACCAATACCGGTAGTGCAGATCACAATACCCTTTTCGCAGGTACCGTCTGCCACAGCCTTTGCTGCCGCATGCCCGAATACCGGATAATCACAGCTTGCCTTGCTGTCGCATCCAAAATCCTGAAAAGGGATATTGTTCTCCTCTAAATATTTTTTAACTCTTTCTTTCAGATCATATCCACCATGATCACTTGCGATTGCTATCATTTATATTCTCCTTATATTGAAAATGATTTTTAAAGCTTTACAACCTTATGCCCCGCCGCTTTCAGCAGCCGGTTCATAATAGCCTGTCCGAAACCATCCGTGGAAAATCCCTCAGAATAGATTTTGGTGACACCTTCATCATCAAATTCCCTTAGGATCGTATACAGATGTCTGGCAATGCTGTCTTCATCCCTGCGGCTGCCGACACTTTTTACCACATCTGCCGTATACCCGGAAAGCATTTCTTCCGTTCCGATAATACCGGTCTTCTCTCCTGCCGCATGATCCGCTGCGGCTTCCCGGTTGATATATTCTCTCACCTGTTCCGGCGTACCTTCCACAATGGTGAGTTCTCCCCTGGGGGCATAATGTCTGTATTTCATACCGGGCGCCTTGGGGGCCTGTCCACTGTCCGCCCGCAGGATCGTGGCATCTGTGTCCACCGTTCCCAGCACCGCACTGAGCTTTTCCCGGGTGATATATCCGGGGCGGAGAATCTGCGGCGGGCTCACCGTCAGATCAATGATCGTGGACTCCAGTCCGATTCCCACTTCTCCACCGTCGATAATGGCATCGATCCGGCCCATCATATCCTCCACGACATATTTGGCCACGGTAGGACTCGGTTTCCCGGAAGTATTGGCACTGGGTGCCGCAATATACCCGCCGCTGTACTCGATCAGCTTCTGTGCCGCCGGATGTGACGGCATACGGATAGCTACCGTATCCAGTCCTCCGGTGGTCTCGTAAGGCACCGCATCTGACTTCGGCAGGATCATGGTAAGGGGACCCGGCCAGAAAGCATCGGCGATCTTGCGTGCTTCTTCCGGCACATCCCCTGTTATTTTGTAAATGTCTTCAAACCGGTAAATATGCACGATCAGTGGATTATCCGAGGGTCTGCCTTTCGCTGCATAGATCCGCTTTGAGGATGTCGGGTTCAATGCATCTCCGCCCAGACCGTATACTGTCTCCGTAGGAAATGCCACCAGACCTCCCCGCCGTAGAATCTCTCCGGCAGCTTTCAGTTTTGCATCATCTTCCTCACTGACCGGACCGTCTCCGGGTTGAATCTTGATGATCTCTGTATTCATATTTTTTACCTTCTGTGTTCTAATGCATTTGGGAATAGTATATCATAGATGCGATAAAATGGAAAGATACTGTTTCAGGTACCGCAGAATTCCCTTATGGATCAGCCATGCAATACGATCCTGATATTCTTCATTGCAAAGCTTTTCCGCCTCCGCTGGATTTGACAAAAAGCCACACTCCACGATCACGATGGTTCCTTTGGTTTTCTTCAGAAGATAATAACTGTCATTGGCCTTGACTTTGCGATGATTCTCCGGGTCCAGTCCCCGTACCAGCTGATCCTGAATGCCGGAAGCCAGTGTCTCGCCTCCCGTACTTCCGGTATAATAAAACACCTGCGCCCCATGTACGTATTCTTCCGGATAACTGTTCTGATGGATGCTTACCGTCAAAACAGGATCGGTTTTTTCTATGATTTCGATCCTGCGTTTCATATCCTGTACCTTTTTATTGGAAGCATGTGCATCATACAATCCGTCCTCCGTCTCCCGGGTCAGCACCACTTCCACATCTGCCGCTTCCAGATACTTTTTCAGTTTTTGGGCAATCTGAAGATTGATATCCTTTTCCGGTGCCCCATTGATGCCGATCTTCCCCGGATCGTCTCCTCCGTGTCCGGCATCAACGACCACACAGAGTCTCCCGGAGTCATCAGCCCCCATTCCCGTCTCCCGCAAAGCATTTACCGCATGCATCGCACCAACATATTCTGCCGCTTCCCTGCCGGTCAGTGCCATCGACAGAATCAAAAGACCTGCCATGATCAGTTTCAATGCCTTCTGTTCCATTTTTTCAGCCGCCTTTTTGTATTCTATATGATTTTATATGCATTTTCCGCAGGAAATATCTTCCCAATGAAAAATCTTCCAAAATTAAGAAATCCTTTCGTTTTAACCTATTGCATCCTGTTGCCGGTTCAGCGTATAATAAGCACATGAAATCGAATAAAAAAATACTTTCCGTAATCTTATTTATATTGGCCGGAATTTGTATCCTGGCAGCAATTATTCTCTTCGTGAGGGGCCGCATGGAGGACCGGCACATGGAAGAATCCCTGGAGGCTTTAAGACCCACCGAGTCTCCGGCAGAGACCGTTCCCTCTTCGGAATCTGAGACCATTGCAGCTGCTACGACAGAATCCGCAGAAGAAGCTGTTCCCGCTCCGGAGGAGATCACCAGGGTTCCCAATCCTTACGCCGACAGCTTTCTTGCCAACGAAGACATGGGCGCATGGCTGCAGATTCCCGGCACCGGGATCGATTATCCGGTGATGTGGACTCCGAGAGATGAGTCCTATTATCTGTACCGTGCTTTCGACGGCAGTGAGAATAAGAACGGCTGCCTCATATTAGATACGGACAGCTGCCTGGATCCCCTTTCCACGAATCTCATCATTCACGGTCACAACATGAAATCCGGTGCCATGTTCGGCAATCTCACGGATTATGAGGATCCGGATTTTTACGAAAATCACAAAAATATTATCCTGTACACCGAAGAATGTCAGCGCAATTACGAAGTCATTGCTGTCTTTCGTTCCCAGGTCTACCGGAAGACCGATCAGGTATTTAAGTTCTACAAATTTTTCCAGGCAGATACCCCGGAAGAATTTGATGACTTTTATAACAATATCAAGCAGTTATCCCAGTATGATACCGGTGTTACCGCACAGTTCGGGGATCATTTTCTGACACTGTCTACCTGTGTGTATCACGTAGAGCAGGGCCGGTTTGTAGTCGTTGCCAAGGAAACGGAACCCGGCGATCACTACCTTCCCATACAGGAATAACCAACAATCTATCAGGAGGATTTTCTTATGAAAAAACTGAAAAAAATCGTTACACTGCTTACGCTTGCAGCTGTGTGTCTGACTGCTCCCGCATTCGGCAAGATCACAGTCAAAGCAGCAGAACCCGCTACCTATGTTCTGAACTATTCCAGCTCCAAAGGTGAATGGCGCTTCAAGCCTGCATCCTCATGGTCCGAAGAAGTTCAGGACCGCGAGCTTTACTATTTGATGCAGGACATCAAAGACGGTGACTACATCGTAATCCAGAATGATGTTGACTGTAACCCTCTGAACCTGAATGTTCCCGTACGTCTGGGTAACCTGACGATCAAGAACACCTTCAAGGCTCCTGTCATCACCGCAAAAGGTTATGACAGTGTCTATGTTCTGGACGGTACTACCGCAGCAATTAACGGCGATGTATCTCATGCCTATGTATACGGCGGTGCAAGGGTTAATTTTAACAACAATGTTGACACGCTGGAAATGTACGGATACGGCGGTGGATATAACAATCTGCATGCCTATATCACTGTTGTCGGTACGGTGAATCATCTGTCTGCCAAAGACGGTCAGACCATGGAAACTTATTATGACTACTACAATTTTGCAGCCAACAAGCTGTTCACCGAGGATGGCGCCTTAAGAACCGATGCACAATATTACAGCAAGACCGCTCCCGCTGCCACCACTGAAGCTGCCACCACTGAAGCTGCACAGCCTGCTGCAGCCGCTCAGCCCGCTGCCACTGCACAGCCCGCCGCTTCCTCTTCCACATACGATGATGTGCCCAAGACCGGTGAAAGCGCTCTTTCTATTTATCTGATGGTTGCCGCAGTTCTCTGTGTTGTATCCGGATATGCACTTCGTAAGAAAAACGCATAAGTAAGTACATTATAAGAGCACAAAAATGCCTGGCCAAAACGGCCAGGCATTTTATATTGCTTATTATTGCAGATAGGCATTGATCAGTTCCCAGGCTGCCTGTGTTCCGTAGCCAAGTCTCCATACTGCCACACCACCGATATTCTTGGTAGTCATCATATTCAGCTTCACAGCGATGGATTCCGCATCCTCCAGCCAGATCTGATAAGTTACGCTACCGGAAGTCCATTCCGCATAATTCTGACAGGTCTCTTCATCCCATTCCGCACTCACGCCTGCTTTACTCATGAAATCTGCTTCATTGCGCATTGTGATATATTCGTCTGTCACATCCGTTCCTTCTGTCTTCCACAGGATCGTATAGAAGGGAAGTGCATTCACTACTTTATTCGCCGGTACTTCCTGAAGCGTTCTATCCAATCCGTCCGATACATAGCTGATGCTTGCAACACTTCCGGGATCCTTGCTTCCGTGCCAGTGTTCATCATATCCCATGATGATCACATAATCCGCAACTTCTCCCTGAATATCCAGACGATAGTAGTCATTGAAATTAAAAGGCACATAATTATCAATTGACAGTACCAGTCCTTTGTTACGGCACTCTATGGACAGCTCTCTTAAGAACTCCACATAATGCGGTCCGCAGTCACTGCTCAGCTGTTCGAAATCCACGTTAATTCCGTCAAGTCCCAGTCCCACAGCCGTATCCGTCACATTTTTCACCAGGTTCTGTCTGGCTGTGGTGGATGACAGCATATTCAATGTACTGATAGATATGCCGTTTTCATTCGCATAATTAAAATTATCCAGCACACCCCACACCTGCAGTCCCATTTGATGGGCAGTCGTTACATAACCCGTTGTTGCAAAGCTTCGGAATGCTCCGTTTTCATCCGTCATACTGAACCAGGTAGGTGCGATCACATTCATCCCCTTCGTGCCGGACACCATAGAGTATAAGGTATCATTGCCGCCGACACCGCCTATGGAGTGCCAGCCGAGACAGATCTTGCTGTCGGCGGTAAGGGACGTATACTCCGGTGCCTGATAATCTGTCACCGGTGTTTCCGTCTCCTCCGTGATCTCACCCAGGCGTTTATTTTCCACATATCCGATGACTGCATCCGCTGTCTTTACCTTACTCCAGGTCTCCATCTGCTCCAGTATCTCAAGGGTATCTCCCTTGACTGCCTGTGTCAGGATCGGGCTCTTTACGCCGCCTCTCAGCCGGACTGCAGTATCCTTTTTCAGCTGTGCTACCTGTCTGGTTCCCCATTCGGTATTGACCTGTACATGTCTGTCATAACATTCATAGGAATAATTTGTAAACAGTTTTACATAGTCAGCTGCCACATATACGTTATCTCCGTCTGCGAAGCTGATCACATAACCGGCTTCCTGTGTTCCTTCCGTTGTCGTATATGCAGTCTCTCCGAATGTTGTCCGGATCACTTCTGTCGGAGTAGCATACAACAGCAGATTCTCTGTCATATCTGCATAAAATACTTCGTTCATATATTTATGAACAGTTGCCAAGTCGAAATAGCACACACCGTCTTTGATCAGTGCCTGTTCCTCCACCATTTCATTCTGTAAAATAATGGCACTCCTGTCGTTCTCTGACACCTGATAGAATTCATTCCAGTCGGCTTCTTCCTTGCTGTAGGAATATTTATCCAACAGCACTTTGCCCAGTGCGCAGCCACCGATCACAAGGATCAGCAGGATCGCCACGATCACCGGTAATACTTTTTTCTTCATATGTGCTCCCATCCGCAGGGGATTCCCCGCATTGTTCTTGCCTCTTCTTTCGTTCCGTCCGTCTCCCGGCAGAACAGTCTTATTCTATCACAATTCCCGCATATAATACAAGAAACAATACTCATTCAGTCACACACTGCAGGACACAGCCAGAGAGGCAATCCCATTATGCGGTCCCGCAGCGTATGTTCCTTCCCCTCTGACCGTTCCGGCCATACGGGTGCTGACACCTCCTAAATGACAGTTCCGGGCCATCCACAGCAGCTTTGGACCAAAAAGTATTCGTGAAACACTTATCCTTCTGCTGCGTTTTCCGGTACTTTATGAATATAAATGCCTCTGACGGTACTACTTTAAGGTAGTTCAGTCGTGGGCAAAAGCCCCGACTTTGATGCCTACGGATTGTTCCGTGCTACGCACTCTCTCAATCCTACCCAATATTCGCATATCGCGGGATTAACATCCCGCTTTTATGCTCATATCGGGGGGCGGGTCCCAAGGTCTTTCACCCACTTATGAGCAAGCTCATGTGGGTTTAGACCTTTTGACCCTGGCATCATTATATAGTATCAAAAACTACATGTCAACACTTGTGCCTTTCCTTCATTCTCTGAATTTATGAAGATTTTATAACTATTTTGTTTCACGCCTTTACTTTAAAACTTTAGTATGCTAAAATACAGATAGTTACGTTGTATGGATTACAACTATGGAAAGGTGTGTCGAGCATGAATAAAAAAATCAAAACGGATGCTGTGGATTCTCTGTTTGATGCAGTGTTATGTCTGCAGTCCCGTGAGGAATGCTACAGTTTCTTCGAGGACCTGTGTACAGTCAATGAATTATTGTCTCTGTCCCAGCGCTTTGAAGTAGCTGCCATGCTGAAGGACGGTAAGACTTATTTGGAGATTGCTGAGAAAACAGGAGCCTCTACCGCTACCATCAGCCGTGTAAATCGTTCTCTGAATTACGGTAACGACGGTTATGAACTGGTATTTGACCGGATGGAGAAAAAGTCAGAAGCATAAATACCAAGAAAAAAAGACATTGGCGTATGTAGTAACTTCGTCAATGTCTTTTTATAATTATTCTTCTGCTTGATTTTCTCTCTTTTCTTCCTCTGCCACTTCCTTCAGCGCTTCCGCAATCGCTGCTTTCGCACTCTTACGTCCGGCTTTGACTGTCTTAGCTGCCTTTATCTTTCCCTTTTTATCGGGAACAGTCTGATTCATATCAATCTTACCCTGAAATACTGCATGTTCATCAATGACGATCACCTTGGTGACAATATCTCCCAGTACTTTTGCAGAAGCGGTCAGTTCCGCCTTCTCCGGCGCATTGATATCGCCGGTCACTTCTCCTCCGATCAATACGGATGCGGCCTGTACATCTCCCATAACCACGCTTCCGGCTCCTAAGATCAGGTTTCCCGTCACCGTTACATTTCCACCGATCTTACCATCGATCCTCGCAGAGCCATCCAGCGTAAAATCTCCGCTTAACTCCGCACCGGCACCGATCAGTGTATTCATTTTTGTATCTGTACTTTTTTTACCAAACATGTTTTTCCAAACCTTTCCGCGATCAACCACTGATTTCCAACATATCCATAGGATTGATATAACTTCCGTCTTTCTGCATCTGGTAACCCAGATCCGCATTGTCTTCTCCTATCACAAACAGAGTCGTCCCCTGCACCACGGAATCTCCGACAGCTACTGTGGCATCTCCCTTATTCCGATAGATTGTGATATATCCGTTACCATGATCCACCCACACACTGTGTCCATAGGTCTCATCATCATTCACTGCCATTACCGTACCGCTTGCTGCGGCAACCACCGTAGTGCCTACCGATGCATGGAAAATGCACATAGGATCACCTTCCGTTACCTCTTCCATGGATGCGGAACCCGTCAGTGGGAATTCCGTAGGAAGACTCTGCTTCTCCAAAGTTGCTGACAGTTCGCTTTCGCTCTGTACCTTCTGGCTTACTGTATCGCTTAAAATTTGTATTTCTTCTGCCTGCTCCGTCACCTGTGCTTCCAGCTTGCTGTTCTGCTCTGCCAGCGTCTTATTCTCTTCCTCTAACGCCACGACCTGTTCACGGCTCCGTCTGCCGGCATTCTCCCACAGCTGTCCTTCGTAGATAAAGTAGCCGATCACACCGCCGATAAGCACGCATAACACCAAAACTACTACTTCCACAATCCATGCACGTACACGGAACTGTCTTACATTGGCATCTGCTGCATCCGACGTGAGGATCAACACATGATTCAGTTTCCGCTTATGTTTATGTCTTTTCATAGAGTCACCTCCGCTAAACATCATCCCATTTTATCACAGGAAAGCACTTACAGCAATCATTCCTTAATATTTTTGTAACATTTTCCCAAGTTTTTCTTCATTTCTTCGCATTTATGAATGATTTGTCCATAAATTTTTGTGCATTTTTACGAATCATCTATTTACTTTTACTACTCTCTGTGCTATGATGCAGTTGCTGGTGTAATGTTGTATACATTACCTGAAAGCAAATGACAGGAAAGAATTTTTTGGAGGTATCTATTATGAACAAAGGTACAGTAAAGTGGTTCAACAATCAGAAGGGTTATGGTTTCATTTCCGATGAATCCGGCAAGGATGTTTTCGTACATTACAGCGGATTGAACATGGATGGTTACAAGACTCTGGAAGAAGGCGCTGCCGTTTCTTTCGACGTTGTAGACGGTGAAAAGGGACCTCAGGCTGTGAATGTAACCAAGCTTTAATTATAAAATTGTATGATCAAATGTGTAATCAAAATGCCGCAGGACTTTAAAATCCTGCGGCATTTTATTTACTTTTAATGTATTTATGATGCGCTGCACACCGACAACACATCTTCCCATTTCATACTGCCCCCAAACAGATCCAGGGCACTTCCGATAGTCACATTCATCCGGTTCTGCCCAAGTTTTTTTAATAAAAGCAGATCTTCCATAGAATGCACACCACCGGCATAGGTGATGGGATTTCCGGCATAGAAGCCAATAGATCTTACCAGTTCCTGTTCGATTCCCTGCGCCTTGCCTTCCACATCCACCGCATGGATCAGGAATTCTCCGCAATATGCTGACAGCTTTTCAAGCAACGCCTCATTCACGATCTCTTCCGTCAGTTTCTGCCAACGGTCCGTCACTACGAAATACTTCTCTTCCACGCGCTTGCAGCTGACATCCAGCACCAGATGCTCTCTCCCGACGGTATGAACCAGCTTCTTAAGTCTGTCGTAGTCAATCCGTCCCTCCCTGAACACATAAGAGGTTACGATCACTGCCGCAGCACCTGCCTCCAGATACTCCGACGCATTGTCCGCGGTAATCCCACCGCCCACCTGCAGGCCGCCCGGATATGCCCTTAAAGCAGAAAGCGCCTGCCTCTTCGTAGCCTCATAATAAGGACTGTCCGAAGCATTCAGTAAAATGATATGTCCGCCTTTTAAATTATTTTTTTGATACAACTTGGCATAAAAAGTGGCATCCTGCCCGGATACAAAATTCTCCTGCGCCTGATCACCGAGATCCTTAAGGCTTCCACCGACGATCTGTTTTACTTTTCCGTTATGAATATCAATACAGGGTCGAAATTCCATTTACTTCCTCTTTCCCCAAAAATTATTTTTGTATATTTTTCTGACATACGCACATACTACTTTCAAGCCAACCAGCTGTGGTTCGGACATAAATATCCCGTAATGGGTCATCTTGAAATGGAGGACATTATGAAAAATAAGACAAATAACACAAGCTCCCACATTGGGAAAAAGTTACTGGTTCTGGGTATTCTCACGGTCTACCTGTGCATGGCAGCTGCCTGCGGCAATAACAAGAACAACAATAACTCCGGCAGCATGGCTGCCTCTCCTTCCCCTTCCGCCTCTCCTGCCACTCAGGAGAGCACTGTGACACAGACCACAGAGGCCGGAACTGCTGCCACAGACAACATGGGGGATACCAATGGCAACGGTAATACCGTATCCGAAAATGATTCCATGCTGGACAATGCCGGCAACGCCGTGGGAGAAGTCGGCGATACAGTAGGCAATATCGTGGATGATGCCGCGAACGGAGTCTCCGATATCACCAATGATCTGGTAGGTAACGATCAGAAATAAATTATACCTCTTCCATGATGGTGCCTTCCCGGTAAGCCTCCAGGAGTTCTTCCAGATAGAAGATATTCTCCTGGATCTCCTTGCCGGTATCGGTATCCGCCACCAGTTTTCTGTGGGGGAAATTCTCCACTACCACAGAATCCGAGAAAATATCCGATTCCTTGATGATTGCAGCCTCCGTGGATTCAAAGGGCTCGTGGGCTACCAGGCGCATTCCTCTGGAATTACATACCAGGGTATAGCCTGCGATTCCTGTCTTCTTCTGGTACGCCTTGGAAAATCCGCCGTCGATGATGAGAAGTTTCCCTCCGCATTTGATGGGGGATTCGCCATGGATCTGTTCCACAGGCACATGTCCGTTGACAATATGGGCATCGGTCTTATCCAGTCCGAATTCCTCCAGGATCTTACCGATGACTTCCTCATTTTCCAACAGCTTGTAGTAACTGTTCTTCTCTTCTGCATGAGTCTTCTGATCTTCCAGGAAATACCGCTCAAATGTTGCCATCTTCGCCTTGCCGAACACCGGGGATCCGGGGCCCGCCCAGATGTACCAGATCATATCCTGTCCCAGGGCACGTTCCTTGGTATCCTTGGCATAGTAACCTCTTCTGGCATAATACTCCAAAATGTCATACAGTGCTTTCCCGCAATATTCTTTTCCGCAGATCTCCACCTGCATGAAGCTTCCGTCCGGATTTAAAGGAACGCAGCCGTGATACAGTAGGTTACCATTATAGATCTTATACATACCGCCCTTGGTAAAGAGGAATTTTACATGACGCTGCAGTTTTTCACAACGCATAAATACCTGCTGCAAGCGCAGCATGACCTTGCTCTCTTCTTCGGTCAGCTCGTAAGGGTGTTCCGGATCTATGGTAGGGAAATCCACGTCCTTCATGGGATATTCTTTGCCGTCCAGCGTAATGATCTTCCCTTCAAAATCGATCCGGTGCAACAGCATCCGGTCTTCCATATGGAACTCGGGGTGCCGCATGACAAGCTGCCCCTCCAGCTTGAACTGCAAAATAGCAATTGCCTTATGCATCTTGGTATCCAGTCCGAGGTCCTTGGTATTGTAATCGGTGTTGAACTTGATGGTAAAGGCATCACAGTTGGTATTTTCGTAAGTCTCCAGTGCAAAGGTGGCAAGAGGCAGCAGATTGATGCCGTAGCCGTCCTCCAGGGTGGCGAGGTTGCCGTATCTGGCAGACATGCGGATCACGTTGGCGATGCATGCCAGGCTTCCCGCCGCAGCGCCCATCCACACCATGTCATGATTGCCCCATTGGACATCCACGGAATGGTACTCACACAGGGTATCCATGATGATATGGGGACCGGGTCCTCTGTCATAGATGTCTCCGACGATATGGAGGTGATCAATGACCAGCCGCTGGATCAGGTGGCTTAAGGCAATGATAAACTGCGGTGCTCTGCCGATGCGGATGATGGTATGGATAATCTCATTATAGTATGCCTCTTTGTCCTGGATCTCTTCCTTCTCGGTGATCAGTTCTTCGATGACGTAGGCAAAGTCTTTGGGCAGGGCTTTTCTGACCTTGGAACGGGTGTATTTGGAAGAGACACGTTTGATGACCTGCACCAGGCGGTGGAGGGATATTTTATACCAGTCTTCGAGGTTATCTTCTTCCCGCTCCACAATCTCTAATTTGCTCTCGGGATAATAAATGAGGGTCGCCAGGCTTTTTTTATCTTTGTTGCTGATAGTGTTGCCGAATTCTTCGTCGATCTTACGGCGTACGGAACCGGAGCCGTTCTTTAAGACGTGATTGAACTGCTCGTATTCGCCGTGAATGTCAGTGAGGAAGTGTTCAGTTCCTTTGGGAAGGTTCAGGATGGACTGGAGGTTGATGATCTCCGTGGCGGCGGCTGCTTGTGTTTTATATTGGTGCGAGAGGGTCTTTAGGACCTTCTGTTCCATTTCGTTCATGAAATTCACCTTTCTCTATCCCCTACGCAGCTTCGCCTGAGTATAAGAAACGCGGCACGCTCGTACTTTAGTACGATGCGCTCATGTCGCAGATCGTAGCGGTACATAAGCGAGGACAGTACCCTCGCAATGCGTCC
>OQVN01000349.1_pt1 | contig 17960 bp, 25 predicted proteins | sample 1691621 | NCBI WGS metagenome assembly OQVN01 (sample SAMN03418278, study PRJEB22391) | human gut metagenome | biome: human-gut; feature: organic feature; material: feces | host: Homo sapiens | place: Tanzania | collected 2013-01 | reverse complement strand
GCTGTACCAGGATGGTACATTTCCGTGTACCAAAGCGGTACAAGAGAGTGTATCGACTTGGTACAGCAGTTTGCGTTTTTTTATTCAACATTGCAGATCAAGGTCTTCCTGAATCTGCCTGTATTCATGGTCTTTAGAGGACGGCTTCTCTAGTTGGATTTTTGCCTCGGTGAACTCTCTATCGGAAACATTCAAATTTATGACTGTCAATTCCTCTATTTACACTTGCACGTCCTGAACTTTTCTTCAATCCAGAAAGTCGCAACAATCCGCAAGTTTTATCCATCTCTTAAATAAAATAACTGACTGTTCCTCGTTGCAAAACTTCTTCAAAACTTAAAATCATTTTTCTAAAACAAACCGTGCCACTTTTACACTTCCGTCTGTTTCAGTTGACACGATTTTAAAGCCGCATTTTTCTGTGTAGAACTTTACATTTTCCTTTTTTTCTACCGGTGTGATTAAGGTGAATTTTTCAGCGTCCTTGTATAGCGATGTTATATATTTGACTGCGCACGTTCCTATTCCTTTTCCCTGAAACTTTGGAACAACGCACAGGCAGCCGATTTCATATATTCCGTCGGAGATTTTTTTGCAGGAAACGCAGCCGGCCGGCTCTCTGTCATATAAAATGATGAACTTTGGATACTCCGCTATGGATTTTTCCATCGCTGCTTTGCTCTTGCCGTACGCAGGGCATTCACCGAATCTTACATAATCGCTGTAAAACGCAGAATCATAAATTTTCACAAGAAGTTCAGCGTCTGCCAAAGACGCTTTTCTGTATTCAATTTTCATATAATTTTTTATTCCAGCTCAAATTCCATCTGGATGTCGAACGGTTCTTCCGCTGCCATTTTTTCGTTGACTTCACTGACCGGAACGCAACCTAAGGCCTTGTACGCAGCATGGCTTTCCTTTGACGAATGGGCTGAAATGTAGAGCTTTTGTGCACCGATTTTTTTTGCCTCCGAGCAGGCGAGTGTGAACAGTTTGCGCCCGATTCCTTGAGCGCGAAAATCTTCTGAAACCTGAAATTGCTCAAGGTTCACGTACTTTGCCGACTTCCCGAAAATCTCGTGCTCAATTGTTACAAATCCCACAACGCGTTTTCCGCAGAATGCAGCGAATGCTGACAAGTCCTTTTCCAGCTTGCAAGAAATTCCTGTGGCAACTTCACGGCATTTTTCAACCGACCAGTCCTCCGTAAAATTGTTCGGAACAAGCTTAAGCCCACCGTCAACATTCCGCCAGCATTCGTGAATTTCCTGATGCCTTATAAAATCATCGAGCGAATGTCCGCCAAAATTTTCGTGGGTAAGTTTTTCGTATCTGATTTCCATGCGTTTCCTTGTAAAACTAAAGAGGTTAGTTAATATATACCTAATAAGGTTAGTTTTGTCAAGGATTGAGGGAACGGAATAATATGCTTATTGTAAAATCTTCCAGCTGCCGTTTTTGTCCGCGCCGATTCTCTGAATGATTTTTTCTTGCTGAAGCTTTTTCATGCTGCGGTTTACGGTTTCCCGTGTGATTTTCAGTTTTAAGGCGATTTCGTTTTGCGTTATATATGGATTTTCTTTTATCAGGTTCAGTATATTTTTCTGTGTTTGAGTGAGTTTTACAGTGATGTTTTGAGTGATATTCTTGCCGGTTACAGTGGCAATTCTGTCGTTTACAGTGATACTTTCATTGTTTACAGTGACACTTTCGTTATTTTGAGTGATTGTTTTTTCTTTTACTGTGACATTTTTATTGTTTGTAGAGATATTTCCGCTGTTTACAGTGACATTTCGTGTGATACTTTTGTCCTTTACAGTGACTTTTTTGGCATTTCGAGTGACAGTTTCACCTTTTCCAGTGATGTTTTTTTTGTTTTCTGTGATATTTTGAGTGACGCTTTTATTATTTGCTGTGACTTTTCCGTAGTTTACTGTGGCATTTTTTTCTTTGATTTCCAGGAAATCTTTTGCTCTGATGTGAAGGAATCTGTTCTTCAGTTCGTTGTGTTCTTTGAGCAAAAGGTTTCGGAAGAATTTTTCAAGGAATTCCGGATTTTCATGGATTCCTTTCTGAATATTGTTATAGTTTGCCCGCACAAGCGCATTCCGAAAATACCATGAATTTTCCGCGAATATTTTGTTGTCCGCATTGAAGCCGAGCGAGCGCAGATACTTTATCGTAAAAACCGCGGTTGTCCTTGTGTTTCCTTCTCCGAAAGCGTGAATCTGCCAAAGGCGCGAGACAAAGAAAGTTATGTGCTTTACGATTTCTTCCAGTGTTAGATTTTTATAGCTGAAAAGCCTTTCCTGCTCAAAATCGTAGTCGAGCGCGGCTTTAAGCTCAAACGCGGCTCCGTACATCACGGAATCTCCGTCCAGAACCCATTCATTTTTTGAGATGTCGTAGTCGCGGATTTTTCCTGCGAACTTGAAAATTCCGTCAAAAAGCCTTCCGTGAAGAGCTATCAGATACGACGGAGAAAAGTTGAACGACCTCTCGCTTAAAATCTGTGCGATTCTCGATGAAACTTTGTCGGCTTCTTCCGTGCGTCCGCCGTCATCATCTTTCCGAACGGATTTTGATTCATAATAACTGTCGATTATGGATGTCGCCTCTGCAACAGAAATTTCGCCGTTGATATTGCGTTTTGCAGTCTCAAAAAGATATTTTGACGGCGTAAGTCCGTCCACCTGCTGCAAGCCGATTGCAGTGGACCAGGCGTAAGTCTTTTCTTTTTTCGCAGGCTCGGAGTTGCGGATATATTCTTCAAAATCAAGCTCGTAAGGCGATTTTTTTTTCGGCATATTTGGAAAGTCCTGTTTCAGTTTGCGGATTAAAAGTGTTTTTCTGTCTATCAATTATATTACACAACCCTTTATCTTTCTACCGTAAAAAACGTGTTCGCATAAAGCGGCATTTTTGGCATTGCGGTGTTCCAGAGTTTCTTGAATTCTTTTGCTGGAATTCTTCTATTATAATGTGGCTCGTTGCAGTTTGAAAGTTCGGCAAGAGATTCTGCGATGAAGATGTTCTGCTCGTCGTAGCCTACAACAGGAACGTAGTGAAGCCAGTTTTTGTCCGGGCGGATTTTTATCAGCACGATTACAGGATTTCCGTCAGCGACCGCATTTTTCAGCGCATTCAGGTTTCCGCGGCAGTATTTTACCTTGAATCCGTTTTCACAAAGAAAATTGAAGATTCCTTTCGGGTAAACGTAGCCGCCCTGCATTTTGTTCGGCATTTTCTCGTAGACTGAATTTCCGTTTGCGCTGATGTTCCAGTGCCGCATCACGAACGCGGAGGAAAATCCTGAGCATTTGAACCCATCCTGAAAATCGATTCTGTTCGCCTTTGTGATAAGAAATTCCTTTGCATTTGCTTTTACGCTGAAACAAAAATCAAGCCGCCCCATCAGAACGACGTCAACAATCGTTGTTGTCAGAAAATATGAGAAAAATGAAATTGCCGCGATAAGAAGAATGAGTTTCATGTTTTAAACGTAAGTGTACATTTTGATTGCGGAGAATTCCGCATAGCGCTTGCTTTCCTCTTCCTCAAGATCGTAGAGATTCTGAAGATTCAGCCAGAATTCCGCCGTCGTTCCAAAGAATTTTGAAAACCTTATTGCCGTGTCAGCTGTTATGGAACGCTTTCCGTGGATTATCTCGGAAATTCTTGTCTGCGGAATGTCAATTTCCTTTGCGAGCCGGTACGCCGTGACGTTCATCGGGTCAAGGAACTCTTCCTTTAAAATTTCGCCGGGATGAATGTTCGGCAGCCTGTCATCTGTGATAGTCTTGTATTCCGGCATCTTCGGCACCTCCATCTTCAAATTTAAAAACTATCCGCCTCAGGTCGTTTATTCTAACTGAAAAATATCCGTCAAGATTTCCTAAAAGTTTTTCAAGCCGGTTTCCGGGCGGAATCCGCAGGTCGTCCACGGTTTTTGCGGCGTAAATCATTCTGAGTTTTCTTCGTGCGGCATTTTGAATTTCTGACGGAAGTTTTCTGCTTTTTGTTCCGCTGAATATCAGCTCCGTTTCCCCGTCCGCAAAAGTCCGAATCATGGATATATGCTAACGTTTGTCAGAAGTATTTGTCAAGGAAAAAACAGAAATTCATTGTCACCTGTCAATTTTTTTTATCTCTCTTCCCCAATTTCCCTGCAATCCGCAGAGACGCCTCGATGTGCATTATCCAGTGGCGCGAAAACGGCATCTGAACAAGTCCGCGAAAATCCTTGCCGCACCAGTAGTTAATCAGCCAGACGGCGCTTTCGTCCGGGCTTACGACGTTCAGCGATTCAAGGCACTTTCTGCGTTCGGCAGAAACTTTTTTCTTTAAGTCGGAATAGGAAAGGGCGCAAAGGATTTTTTCAGTTTGGGCTTTGACTTCGTGAATGTAGTTTTGAAGCTCTGCAAGGTTCAGCTGGCGCGAAAAGTCGGCAATCTGCTCTTTTACAAGCTCGTTTCCGGTCGTGACAATCGGGCTTTTTGTGCGTTCCTTGTAGTTTCCGCAAAAGAAAACCTGTTCGCCGCCTGCAATCAGCGTGTTCGCTACGATGTCCTCAATCCTGAAAATGTGCCAGAGCGAATATGCGACTGTCTTTGAATGGTAGCCTTCCGCATTCAAAAAGGGAATCGCGCAGAACTCCTCGCGGCTCAAATCGCGGAAAAATCCGTCCGCCACCTGCATCAGTTCTTTGCGCAGTTCAAAAAGCGTTGCAATTCCGTCCGCAAAAGTCGCTTCTTTTTTTAGTAGAAGTTGAAGTTTCTTGTTGAGGTCCGACCAGGCTTTGTTCATTTTCTCTTTCCTTTAAAAACTAATCTAATTAGCAATTGTATAGCAGACGGCAACATCACGTCAAGGAAAAAAAGTTTCAATTTTTTTCATAACCACTTGACACTCCCCCCCCCGATGTAAAATGCCGCATATTTTATTATTTACAAGGAGGCTTTTTATGAAAGCTTTGAAAAAAATTTGCACAGCGCTTATGCTTCTTGCATTTGCGTTCGTATTCGCATCTTGCTCTAGTGGTAGCGATGATGATGACGACAATGGCTCTGTAGGAGAAAACGTTCTTGCCGGAAACTCTTATCGGTATTCAAAGACAGATGATGATGGGACAAAGACAGTCACTTATGCATTTAAAGACGACACTGTTACAGAAACAAGAGTTGAAAAGGAAACAGGCGAATCAGAAGAAACAGAAATAACGGAATACAACTACACTTACGATGCAGATAAAGGACTTCTTTATTTGAAAGTTGTTTCTTGGACTTGCGATGGAACAAAAATGACTTCAATGAATGATGTTTATGAATTTTTTGCAGAAATTGAAGAATGTACTGTTGAAGAAGCAAAAGAATTTTTCGGCGATGAGGATATGTTTGCAGAAAAAACTACAATGTGCTATTTCGTAAAGGACAATGGAAACATTCTTTTAGGCAACTACTTTGACGATGACGAAGATGTAAAGAATTCTAATTTTCAGTGTGCGACGGAAACTACAATTAGAGTAAAATTTGATAGTGAAAAAATAGAAATAAATGGCGCCACAAAAGAAGACTGGAAAATTGAACTAGATGCAAGCGCAAAAACTTTCTCTGGTAACGAAATTGCAGGTTCATACGCAGTAAAAGCAAAAGCAACAAAAACTTTGAAAGAATTAAATGGTGATGATAGAAGAAACAAAGCAAACGGATACATCACAATAAACTTCTCAATGCTTCCTAGCACATTGTCATCAGATTCTTACAACATGAAAAAAGGCACAGACTACGAATTCATTTTTGACCTTGACTGCGATGAATACAAAAAACTGTAAGATTTAACAACAGCACTTTATAATTGCTAAAGCTGGGCTGTCCAATCGGGCAGCCTTTTTTATTTTCATTGCAAGCCTAGCAATTTGTCATTGTCAGACTGAATCCGAAAATCTTGGCGAAAAACATTCAATAGATTCCCTTGTCAAGCAAGTGAATGACAGTAGAAGCAAGCAAATGAATGTAATTTGAATTTTTTGCAAATTCTTTTTATTTTCGTCTCCCCAGATAGCGGAAGACGTGGTTCTTGTAATTCCTGTATTCATCGCCAAAAACTGTAGGCAAAAATTTTTCCTCCTGAAGAATCTGAAGATGGAGCATAACGGCAGCAAAAGCTGAAATTGCAAGAAGGGGAACGTTGAAAAATACAAGCAGAACTCCAAGATACACAAGGTCGAACGCAAGAAACGCAGGATTCCGGCTTGCGCTGTAGATTCCGCCTGTAACAATTTTTGTGCGGTCGCTTTCAGAAATTCCGGCACGCCAGCTGTCTTTCATCGTGAGAACCGCGCACAGAAAAACTGCGTCACCTAAAAGTCCTATCAGAACTCCGGCAATTTGTAGTGGCATCGGTAAAATTGGACGCACAACAAAAATGCTTATGATTTCGGAAACAACAACGGAATAAGTCGCAATTTTCATCAAAAGTTCCGTGAAAAAAAGCGTGCCTTTTTTTCCTACAGCAATCTGGTCAGTGCGGATTCCCTTTTTCCGTTGGACAAACATTTTTCCCAGATAAACCGAATAAAAAAACGCAATCACAAAAAGCACTGCAAATCTCATTCGACGAGTATAACAGAAAATTTGTTTTTTAGTGGAGTACAAATCAAAAAAAATAACAATGTTAGCTTGTCAAAATCCATCTCAACGGAATATACTGTAAAAAAATTCAAGGAAACAGAAATGAACAAAAAACTTTCAATTTTGTACTATTTTGAGGCAGTGGGATTTTTCATCGTTTTTGTAATAAGAATACTCAAAGGCAGTTTTTCTAGCAGCATTATCTGGTTTTTCTTAGGCGCCGTAAATTTCAGTTTGGGTACGTTCTACTTAATCAGAAACAAAAAAAATGACAATGACAAGGAAGGTGAAAAATGAAATCTAAATCAACAGAAAATCTTACAATAAAATACGACGAGCTTACGGCAGTTCAGTTCATCGAGCTTTGGGAAACGGTCTGGGGCAAAGGTCCTTCGCTCCAGCAGACAGAACTTGCGATGAAAAACACTCTGTTCCGCATCTCAGTTTTTGACGGCGAAAAAATCGTTGGCATGGCGAGGATGCTCGGCGACTTGGGACTAGACTACTTTATCAAGGACGTTGTCGTCCGCCCCGGATATCAGAAAATGGGAATCGGCAGGCTTTTGATTGACGACCTTTTGAAGTTTGTAAGAAAAAACGGCGTGAGCGGAACAAACATTTTCGTGGAACTCTGCGCCGAGCCGGGGAAAATTCCGTTCTACGAAAAATTCGGCTTTGACTACGACGAATCGCAGCGGCTCAAGCTGATGTGCAAGGCGGAATAAATGAAAATCAGAGTTATGAAAAAACACGACTGGAAAAAATGCCTTGAACTTTGGCGAAGCATTCCGGGAATGGGCTTGAACAGCATTGACGACACAAAAGAAGGCATCGTCCGTTTTTTGCGCAGAAATCCAAAGACGTGCTTTGTTGCAGAGGCGGACGGAATATTTTCCGGAACAATCATCGCAGGACACGATGGCAGGCGCGGCTACATTTATCACACGGCGGTTCTTCTCCAGTTCAGAAGGCGCAGAATCGCAAGCGCCCTGCTTAAAGCCGCAACGGATGCGCTCAAAAAACAGGGAATCGCAAAAGTCGCATTGCTCGTCTTTTCCGACAACGAAAGCGGCAACGCATTCTGGGAAAATCACGGCTTTACAAAACGAAGCGACATCACCTACCGCAACAAGGTAATCAGTGACGTAAAAATGACAAGAAACCGGGAGGAAAAATGAGCGGGGAAAATATTTGGCTTGACTGGGCGGTAAAACTTCAGAGCATAGCGCAGGCCGGACTGACTTACGGAAAAGACAAGTTCGACATTGAACGCTACGAAGAAATCAGAAAAATTTCCGCGGAAATAATCGCGCACAAAACAGAACTTCCGCTTCAAAAAGCAACGGAACTTTTCTGCAATGAAACAGGCTATCAGACTCCGAAGATTGATACTCGGGCGGCAGTTTTTAAAGACACAAAAATTCTGCTTGTAAAGGAAAACAACGGAACATGGTCTCTTCCCGGCGGCTGGTGCGACGTTGACTGCTCAGTCAAAGAAAATGCTGAAAAAGAAGTTTTTGAGGAAGCCGGAATCGAAGTAAGCGCGGAAAAAGTGATTGCAGTTCAGGACAGAGAAAAACACAACAAGCCAGTCTATGCCTGGAAAATCTGCAAAATCTTCATCCTATGCTCAATAAAAAAAGACGGAAAGTTCACGGCAAACATCGAGACCACAGAAAGCAAATATTTTTCACTTGAAGAAATTTCAAACCTCAATCTTGCGGAAGAAAAAAATAATCTTGAGCAGATAAAAATGTGCTTTGCCGCTTACAAAAATAAAAACTGGCAGACACAGTTGGACTAAAAAATTTTCTCCTCTCACCTCTTCTCCCTCTTGTATCCGCTCGGAATCGTGCCGTAGAATTCCTTGAATGTCGCGCTGAATTTTCCCTGGCTCTCATATCCAACCTTGGCGGCGACTTCGCTTATCGAAAGGTCTGTTTTTGAAAGAAGCTCGGCGGCTTTTTCCATGCGGTGCTCCTTGATGTGAGAAGCAAGGGAAGTTCCGTACACATCCTTGAAAACAGTCTTGAGAGTCGTCGTGTTCATGGCGAACTTCCGCGCAAGGTCATCAATCGTAAAGCGTTCCGAAATGTGCTCGCACATAAAGTCGTGGACTTTCTTCACCGTCTCAATCTGCCTGTCCTGAAATTCCGACTTCTCGTTGATTTTCTCGTGCTTGCTCTCAAAGTCCGGGCAGCTTGTTTTCATCAGCCTCTCAATTATTCCGTGCATCATGCGGCTCTTCTCAGAATCAGATGCCGAATAAAAAACCTCCTTTCCGTCGCGCCAGCCTTCAATCAAATCCGCATCCTTTAAGACTTTCAGATGATGGGACACGGCAGGCGCGGTCATCTCCATAAAGTCCGCAATGTTCAGGACGCACTGCTTGGTGTGGCACAGCAGCATGAAAATCCGTACACGCACCCCGTCGGCAAAAACCGCAAAACATTCCGCAGTTTCCCGCACAGCGTTTCCGTCGGAAAGAATCTCCTTGAGCAGATCCAGATTGAAATATTCATTGTGTCCGTGAACAAGCTTCATTTTCTACCTCACATTCAGCGTCCCAAACGGAAATTTGTTTTTCCGAAAAGGAAATAAATCTTGCGCTGCCCTTGCAAATATCCGCCCCGGATTATATCTTGAACACAAAGATTAAACAATCGCTTAATCGAAGGAATAAACAGAACCAACTTTCCGGAGGAAAACATGAAAAAGACTTATAAGATTGAAGTTGACTGCGCGAGCTGCGCCCTAAAAATGGAAGACGCGGCAAAAACCGTTGAAGGAGTAAAGGATGCCGGCGTGAATTTCATGCTTCAGAAAATGACAGTGGAATTCGACGACGGACAGGACGACAAGAAAGTGATGAAGGCAGTCCTCAAGGCGTGCAGGAAAGTCGAGGACGACTGCGAGATTGAGCTTTAAACGCCCGACAATGACACTTAAAAAGGAAAAATTATGAAAAAGAAACAGAAGAAAATGCTTGCAAGAATCATCACGGCGTTCGCGCTGCTTTTGGTTCTGAACGTGATTGACAGGCTGAACGTGTTCTCCGCCGTTCCTGGCAAAGTTCCGCTCAAGATGATTCTCTACGTGACTGACTATCTTATAATCGGATATGACATCTTAAAAAAAGCCGGAAAGGGAATCTGGAACCGACAGGTCTTCGACGAGAATTTCCTGATGGCGGTCGCAACCGTTGGAGCGTTCACGCTTGCAGTTTACAATGCGCACGGAAATCTTCTTGGAATAGAAGACTGCAACGAGGCGGTCGCCGTAATGCTCTTCTACCAGATCGGAGAACTTTTTCAGGGAATCGCCGTCGGAAAAAGCCGCAGGAACATCAGCGAGCTCATGGACATCCGCCCGGACTACGCGAACATCGAAAAGGACGGAAAACTTGTTCAAGTTGACCCATCCGAAGTCGCCCCCGGAAATGTGATTGTTGTCCAGCCCGGAGAGAAAATTCCGATTGACGGCATTGTAATAGAAGGAAACTCGACGCTGAACACAAGCGCACTCACAGGTGAAAGCCTTCCGCGGGATGCCAGTTCTGGAATGGAAGTCATCAGCGGAAGCATAAATATGACAGGCGTACTCAAAATCAGGACGACAAAGAATTTCGGCGAGTCAACCGTCTCAAAAATCCTGGAGCTTGTGGAGAACGCCAGCTCAAGAAAATCCAAGTCCGAAGAATTCATCTCAAAATTCGCAAGAGTCTACACGCCAGTCGTCTGCTACAGCGCGCTAGCCCTTGCCCTTCTTCCTCCACTCGTCTGCATCATCGCAAAATCAGATCCCGACTGGAGCAGCTGGATTTACCGCGCGCTCACCTTCCTCGTAATCAGCTGTCCGTGCGCCCTCGTAATCAGCATTCCGCTAAGCTTCTTTGCAGGACTGGGAGGGGCAAGCAAGCAAGGAATCCTCATAAAAGGCTCGAACTATCTTGAGACGCTCTCAAAGTCAAAAATCATCGTGTTCGACAAGACTGGAACTTTGACCCGCGGAGTCTTTGAGGTTACGGCTGTCCACCACAGCAAGATTAACGAGGCAAAGCTTCTTGAATACGCCGCGCTCGCCGAATGTGCATCTTCCCACCCAATCAGCAAAAGCCTTCAGTCAGCCTACGGAAAAGCAATCAACAGAAGCCGGGTTACGGACATAGAGGAAATCAGCGGACACGGAATCACCGCAAAAGTTGACGGACACAAAGTCGCGGCGGGAAACCTAAAGCTTATGAGAAAGCTCGGAATTGAAGCGACGGAATGCCATTCGGTTGGAACGATAATCCACATGGCGATTGACGGAAAATATTCGGGGCACATCGTGATTTCCGACGTTGAAAAGCCGACATCCAAGGAAGCTCTTTCCGCGCTGAAAAAAGCAGGAGCCGCAAAGACCGTAATGCTCACCGGAGATGCGAAAAAAGTTGCTGAGAAAGTCGCAGCGGATCTTGGAATCGACGAGGTCCACGCAGAGCTTCTTCCGGCGGACAAGGTGAATCAGGTTGAAAAGCTGATTGCGAAAAAAGGAAAGAACGACGTGCTTACGTTCGTGGGCGACGGAATAAACGATGCGCCAGTGCTCTCGCGTGCCGACATAGGAATTGCAATGGGCGCAATGGGCTCGGACGCCGCAATCGAGGCTGCGGATGTTGTGCTTATGGACGATGACCCGCTCAAAATTGCAAAGGCAATCAGAATCTCGCGCAAGTGCATCGGAATTGTATACCAGAACATCACGTTCGCTCTCGCAATAAAATTCGCCTGCCTTGCACTCGGTGCGCTTGGAATCGCGAATATGTGGCTTGCAATCTTCGCCGATGTAGGCGTAATGGTCCTTGCAGTACTGAACGCAGTCCGCGCCCTGAACGTGAAGGGGCTGTAGGAAAGGTTCTATGTCATTTCCAAACTTGAATTTGGAATCTTTTCTTGTATCGGTGTGATACATTACAGTGTATCATCACCATACATTACCTTGTATCAGCTCGGTACAGCAGTTTGTACCACTGTTGCACATTACCTTGTATCAATTCGATACATTATGCTGTACCTCTGCTGCACATTATAATGCAAAGATGACACTGGACGACACAAGAAAACTGGACGAATATCGCCCTGAAGAAACAAACAGAGCCTGTGGGACTTCCATTCATATTTTTCAGAAAAGGATAAGTAGGTCGAATGTCGAGTTTTGATAAAAACAGCTACTAAACAGTTTTAGAAAACGGAAAAATTATGCTCCGCCCGGTTTATTTGCAGTTTCTTCCTATACATTAGTTTTTTCCGCCTCTTCAAGTTCCCTCACAAGCTCAGAAAATTTCACAGTTGCAAGGCTTTGCTCAAACGCTTTCTGCGCGTCGGCAAGGTGTGAGTCGAGAATCTTGTGGATATTTTTTCCGACAGGACACGCGGGATTCGGCTGCTCGTGAAAACCAAAAACATTTTCTTCAAGGCTGCCAGAAGCCTTGTAAATGTCAAAAAGCGTGAACGACGACGGCTCCGCGACAATTTCAGCTCCGCCAGTTCCGGCCGCAACCTTCACAAGCCCCGCCGCCTTGAGCGAAAGAAGCGTCCGCCTGATAATGACCGGATTCACGCCCGTGCTTCCCGCAATAAAATCCGAAGTAACTTTTTTTTCTCCGCCGAAACGGTGAATGCACAACAAAGTGTGAACCGCCACCGTAAATTTGCTGCTTACCTTCATACGTTAACTTTAACAGATTTTTGCTGTAACTTCAATTATTACAAGAAAACTTACATCCTCAATAAATCAGCGTGAGTTCCAGTCCTTGAAAGTGTAAGAATCAGTTCCGTTTGCTTTTTTATGTAGACCAAAATCCAGTCCGGCTGAATGTTCAGTTCCCGGAATTTCTTCAGCTTGCCTTTCAGTTGGTGGTCGCAGTATTTTTCAGGAAGTTTTTTGCCACTTTTCAGCAATTCTAAAACTTCTGTAAGGGCATTCATATCAAGGTGTTTCTTTTCTGCAAGACGAACATCTTTTTTGAACGATGATGTATAAATTAATCTATATGTCATGGTTTGTACTTAGGTTCATCCTCTGCTACAGAAAGCAAATCATTCATCATTTCTTTTACAGAATCATATCTTTTTGCTTTGATTTTTCCGCTGTTTATGTCCAGAGCTTCCTGGCAAGCCGCAAGAGTTTCGTCATTGTATTCTTCTTCCGCCTTGATTTTGAAAGGAATCGTCCGCGTGCGATTCACTGCCTTGATAAAAATATTGATTGCGGTGGAAATGTTCATTCCCATTTTTGCGCAGATTGAATTGAAAGTTTCCTTGTCTTTTTGTTCCACGTTTACCGTGATTGCCGCCATTTTCGTCCTCTGTATATTGTAGTTTATTGTTAAAATAATATTTTATGCTTATAAAATAAGATAAAATTGTTATAAAAGCAAGTAAAATTACCATTTTTTTTCATGAGTTCATACAAAAGCATCTTATCTTTTTTTTGTTGTAACTATTGACATTACAACTAATCTGAATTATATTCTTTTTGTAACTAAAAAAATTACAACGTGCACGCAAAAAAATATTCGAGGTGAATTATGAACACAAAAAAAAATCTTTCAGCAGGAACTGTAACGGTTTATGACTTTGGAAAAATCAAGCTTCACGCTTACGACACAAAGGACGCTCTTTGCGACGCGGCTTTTATTGTCGAGGGCGAAAATGCGCTTGTGGGGCTTGAACTTCCGGCGTTCACGGAAAATCTTGACGCTTGGAAGGAATATGTTTCTTCTATTAATAAGCCGATGAACGACATTGTAATCAGCGACCATCCGGCCGGCGCGGACTACATCAAGGGAATGAACGTTTGGGGAACCGAGAACGCGAAAAAATCTGTGAGCGGCGGAACTGCATTCGGAATCACGCAGGGGCTTTTGAAGGCGTTCGGACCTGCTTTCCACGGAAACTTTATGGCTTCAATCAAAAATATTCTGCACGAAGGAAAAAACACAATCGCCGGAATCGACTTTGTGATTTACGACCGTGGCTCCTCATTCGACGTTGAAATTCCGGAAGCAAACGCAATTTACACTCACATGCTCGGAAAGTACGTTCATTCGATTATCGCCTCAGATGCGCACGCTGCCGCAATGATTGGAATTCTTGAGTCGTACCAAAAAGTCGGCTACAAGTACATTCTTTCAAGCCACGCAAACGTTGAGGAACAGGACGCGGTAACGGAAAAAATCGCCTACGTGAAAAAAATCCGAGAACTTGCCGCGCAATGCAAAACACGCGAGGAATTCCTTTCCGCCGCAGAAAAAGCGTTCCCGAACTACGCCGGAAAAAACTACCTTGAAATGACGGCAGGGAATTTGTTTGGGGAGTAAACAATATGCATATAAAAAAATCAATGTTGTTTGACGAAAGAGGTTTTGTGTAGTATATTGAAATAAAGGAAATGCCCGATTTCTGTCGGTCGTCTCCACTGTTTTTAGCATGAAGCCGCCACAGAGGGTCAAGACTGGGCGGCTTTATTTTTTAACTCTTCTTATTTTTAAGGTAAGAAAGGGTTGCGATAACTGCACTTGCAACAGCAGCGATGCAATTGATAATTGCCGATACTGCCAAAACAAGTTCTAAAGTCATACGCAAGTCCTCCCGGCTTTCAAGATTCCAGCTAGCTGGTTTGAGTTCGGGAGACGCCGCCTTGGAAATCAGGCACTTCCAATAAAACAATTATAGCATATTTTATTACTACTGTATATATGTAAAGGTTAAAAACTTAGTGTTATAATGTAGAGATTCCCTTGTCAAGCAAGGGAATGACATAGAAATCAAGTGCGAGAATGACATAATACAAATTTGTCATTGCCGGGCACAGACTCTTCTGTCGTTACAGTGCATAGCCAACCTGTCATTGCCGTGCTTCGACACGCGACGTTTGCAAAGCAAACTTGGTTAGCAATCTCACTTTAAGAAAAAGACAAGTCAGCCTTCCTTATCCCCTGTAATCTTCTCTTATGAACGGTTCGCGGATTTCTTCTTTTGTGAGGAGCGAATATTTTTTCGGGTGGCGGTAGGCGTTTCCGTGGACTTCGCGGCTTCTGTAGTCCCGAAGCTCGTCAAGGTCGATGTTCGCGATGTAGATTCCTTCGCTTTCGCCGGCTTCAACAACAAGCGTGTCGCGGGAGAGTGAATCCTTTGGGCGGTACGCAATTCCGTCGAATGCGGAAGAATGTCCGTTGCAGTCGGGCTTTCCGCCGGGATAGTTCGCGGTCGCAATGGCGCACATATTTTCGTAGGCTCTTGCACGCAGCTGGGAAAGGCGGTTGATTTCCATAGGGCAGGCGTTCGGAACAAGAATCACTTCCGCGTCTTTGAGCATTAAAATCCGCGCGCTTTCCGGGAATTCGCGGTCGTAGCAAATCATCGCGCCGGTTTTCACAACACCGTTTTTTGTGTCAAGCTCGCACACGTAAAAGTCATCTCCGGCGCAAAGAACTTTTTCATCGCCAAAGTCGCAAGTGTGAACTTTCGCATAAGTGAGGACGGATTTTCCGTGCCGGTCAAAAAGCCGGAGCGTGTTCCGCGGCTGAGGGCTGTGCTTTTCCAAAAAAGTGATTCCCACCGCCATCTCAAGCTCCGCGGCAAGATTTCCGAAGAACGAAATAAATTCGCCGTCCGCGCTTACCGCAAGCTCTTCAAGCTCCGCCGGATTTTCCGGAAAACTGTAGCCGCAGCTCCACATCTCAGGAAAAAGCGCGATGTCCGCGTCCAGAAGTTTCGCTTTCCGGCAAGCCTCCTCGCCAATCTGTCTGTTTTCTTCAATATTATTGCCCGGCATTATCTGCAGAAGGGCGATTTTCAAGCTGTTCATGGTTTTATTATACACTGATTTTTTGTTTTGCGTGGCAAAATATGTGCCGGAAAATTAGAAAATCAAAATGGCAAGTCCACACCAAAATAAGGCTCGTCCTCGTGAACCTCACTGATTCCGCGGATAGGCAATTCCTAGCGTATTTTTCATTCTTCATAATCATTCAAATTATGAATTTCTTTATGATTTTCAAAATCAGTAATTTCTGAAAAGTTAACATAATCAAAAGAACTATAGTCTAAAATAATTTTACTGCTATAATACTTTTCTTCTACTTTCGACAAAGCCTCTTCAAAAGAATTTGCCTCAACTTTTACTAACTCCGACAAAATTTCTTTTATTTCAATTATATATTCGTTCATACCAAAATATTGATCGAATTTTAATTTTTATCAACTACAAAATCGAACCAAGTTCTTGTTTTTCTATTTCAAGTTTGTAAAGTCTTTCAAGTTTATCATAGCTCAAAAAACTTACTCTTTTATCTTTTCTGATTTTGTCAAATGATGTGTAGCTTAACTTCTTATCATATTCAGCATGACGCCTTTCATCTGCAACAATATACATATTTGTATAAAAATCCTGCAAATCTGAAAATTTTGTAAGGGAGTTTTGAATATCTGTTGAATGTTCCACTTCAAAAAAATCTTCCGGCATTTCTCTTTCGTTAAACCAAATTACATCAATTGTCGAACTTCTTTGCGTAAACTTTTCATAAGAATATGCCGGCTGTTCCTGCAATGTTCGCAAATCACCAAGCCTTTCATTAAGAAACATTTTTGACTTATCCTGATTAGGAACAAAAGTTTTCTTGTTTCTCAAATTGCCGATAGTCACCAAAAGTCCTTGATAATATGAATGTGTAAATTCTTGAACAATTTTTGAATCTTTATTTTTTTCGGTTTCAACGACAATCCCTTTTTGTTCAAGTTCTTTTTGATAAGATTTTAAAGCCCAAAGTCCAGGCTTGATTTTATAAATATTTGGATTTTCTTGAACAATCCGGCGGATTGAGGCAAAGGGAGTTTTTGATTTCCATTCGCAATCTTTTATTTTAAATACTTCTTGATTTAATTGTCCTAAAGTTGCAGCACCGCCAAGTTTTTCTAAAGTTTGAATTACTGCTTCATATTGTTTCATAAAATCTTCCTTTATTTATGCTATTCTCGCGTGAGGGATTGGAGCACCGAAGTTCCAGAGCAACCAAAGGTTGCTGCGGAATGAGCGGTAGCGAAGTGCGGAAAGCCCGACGGCTTTAGCCGGCACGCACTGATTTTCTTCATCGCAAATCAGCGGATTTTTTGCATTGTTGAACGGCACATTGAACTCGCCTCTTTTGTTCACGCGGTAAAGTCCGTTGAAGCAGGTTTTGTTCAGAAAAATGAAGAGCGCGGCTTTTTCAAGATTTTCAGCGTCATCTCTGTTGATTTTTAGTTCGTTGTAACGAATGCGGTTTTCGTAGAAAAGAATTTTATTTTCTTCCAAAGTCTGACTTTTATATTTATTTTGAATTTCTGAAAGCAGTTTTACTAGATTATCGCAGTTGTTTTTTATCTGCGAATATGTGTTTATCAGCTCAGCATTCACATCATTTATAAGAACTTCTTCCGGATGGCATTTTTGAAGCACATCGAACAAAACCGCGCCGCCGCCGACAAAAGGCTCACAGTATTTTTTGATTCGGTGAGGATAGTGTTTTCTGATTTCCGGCAAGAGCTGAGTTTTTCCTCCCGCCCATTTTACAAAAGGATGCGCTGTGCTTTGCATAAAATTACTATACACAATTTTTGGCAGAAGTTCCATAGCAATTTTGAAATGAACCTGCCGCGAGTTTTTGCCTTGCAAAAACTCGGTAGTGAGCAAAGTCTGTGAAACAGACGACGCGAACGCACGTTAGGGATTGGAGCACCTGCGGAGCAGTTCCGAAACGAAGTGAAGGAATGAGCCGCGTAAGACGGCGAAGTGCGAAAAGCCCGACCCGAGCGAAGTGCTTGCACGGAGCGAGGGAAACGCCCGAATAAAAAAATCAGCAGAACCGGACTGGAGACTTGATCCGGCTCTGCTGAAAAAGGATGGATTTTTGCTGTATTTAAAGATGATTCTATTCTGCGGCCGGGGCAGAAACATCGTTGTTCTGTGGAACTACTTCCTGTGCGGCAGACGGATTTTCATTCTGCAAGCCGTTCTGTCCAGGAAGATTTTCTTCTGCCGGAGTTTCAGATGAAGCTTCTGGCTGAGCCGCATTGTCCAGCTGCTCTTGAACAGCTGATGTTGCTTCCTGTGCGGCAGGCGCATTTTTGTTTGTTCCGGCGCAAGAGAACATCATTGCGGCAAATCCAATCATTGACACTGCGATAAAAGCTTTTTTTGTTGTTTTCATAGTTTTTTTCCTCTTATTTATAGTTTTAATTTCATTATCTGATATATTACTTTGTCATTATCCGACTTGACCGGATAATTTCTAAACAGATTCCCTTG